>ENA-ORNI01000022-ORNI01000022.1-human-gut-metagenome-genome-assembly--contig:-NODE-22-length-170198-cov-10.5838_pt1 | contig 170198 bp, 107 predicted proteins | sample MGYA00242118_ERZ509028 | MGnify/ENA primary metagenome ERZ509028 (study PRJEB26280, sample SAMEA2338755) | human gut metagenome | biome: human gut; feature: human-associated habitat; material: faeces...
TCATAGTATTAGATTTAAGGTTAACAAAGGTTGGAGCAAAGCGTTGCTCCTTTTTTTATGTTTATGATAAACTAAGCTAATAATTGATACATTCCTCCCACCAATACACGAATTACACCTTTCATTTCAAGTTCGAAAAGAATTGCATTCATTTTCTGTACAGGAATATCTGCTTCAACAACTAATGTATTAATCTGTAAATCTCCTTGTTTCTCCAGAATATCAACCACCTTTTGCTCGTCCTCGGATAAGTCAAGGAAAAGACTGCGTTGCACATTTTCCACTTTCGCCGGATGAGCAGCAATATCCCAACCCATTGCCGATACAAAATCTTCTGCCGAAAGAAGTAAAGAAGCCTTATTATCCCGAATCAGTTGGTTACAGCCTTTGGAATATTCATCATTCAGGCGTCCCGGGAAAGCAAAGCAGTCCCGGTGATAGCCTTCGGCAAGTTCGGCAGTGATTAACGAACCACCCTTCTCGGCAGACTCAATAACAATTGTAGCGTCACACATACCGGCAACGATACGGTTGCGGCTGACAAAGTTATGGCGGTCGGGATTCGTTCCGGTCAGGAATTCAGTTAACAGCCCACCATTATCAAGCATATCAATAGCTGTCTTTCGATGCACATAGGGATAGATGCGATCCAAGCCATGGGCAAGAACTCCTACCGTAGAAAGCTGATTGGCTAATGCTGCACGATGAGCGTTTATATCGATTCCATAAGCCAAGCCACTGACTACCAAGACATCAGGGCACAGTACTTTCAGATCGTGCAAAAAAGAAGCACAAATACGGGTTCCATAATCAGTGGCATGACGAGTACCTACCATATTAACGACACGGAGGGCATTCAAATCTGTATTTCCTTTGAAGAAAAGAACAACGGGAGCATCCTCACACTCTCTCAATCGGGAAGGATACTCCTCGTCGGTTATGATCAGGCAACGAATATTATTCTTCTGAACAAAATCAAATTCCTGCTTCGCACGGTCAATGGCTTGCGGGCAATCCAACGCATTCACTACACGCCGACTTATTCCCGAAACACATTCAAGAAGTGCCTCGCGATTATGGAATATGAACCCGGCACTTCCCGCCTCGTCCATCAAATGTTTCGCTCCAATATGCCCGATACCAGGCACCATTGTCAAAGCAATACTATAAATTTGTTCTTCTTCGGAGCTATTCATTTCAGGTAAGGTGCAAAGACGTTATCAAACAATTCGCTGTCACTCAAACGTCCATTTACTACACATACCGTTTCAACAGTGGATTTCACTACTACTTTATTATCACTTTTCCGGAAAATATCCTGATAAAACACATACTTAATGCCTTCTTTCTTCATATATAGCTTGGATACAAATTCATCTCCACTCTTCAACGGAGTTTTGAAAGCCATATTGATGCGTGCTACTACGGGATCGACTCCCTGCTCATGAAGCGCTGCAAAGCTAACGCCGACCGAGGTCAGAAATTCATGCCGGGTATGTTCCAGATAATGCTGATAGTTGGCATTATTGACAATACCTTGAAGGTCGCATTCATAATCACGCACCTTCATTTCCAATTCATAGATATAGTTCATTTATCGTGAATTAAAGATTAGAGAATAATGACCGGAGCTAGCCTCTTTTCTGTTCGATATCCAGCCCTTTAAACTTTTTCAGTTCTTCGGTAGATACCAGTTTATACAGTTTGTCACTCGGACGTATCTTATCCGACTTCATAGAGAAATGCTGCCCTTTCTTTACGGTCTGCACCGGTTCCAGATCAACACGCGCTTCATCCAATGTCATAAAAACAGCGCCGGTAGTCGGTCCTGTAATCAACAGTTTGTCGCCTACGCTAACCTCGGCAGCTTCAACCAAAAACTCGGAGACTCCGATGTTAGAAAAGTATTTGATCCCTTTTCCCACGTAAATCTTACGTTCCGTTGCCGCCGATCCATAATTGCGGGTCCATTCTCCCAAACGCTGTCCGAGATAGTAGCCGTCCCAGAAACCACGGTTGAAAACGGTCTTCAGGCGTTCATCCCATGCTGCAATCTTTTCATCAGTAAAGGTATCTTCCAGATAGGCTTTGATAGCTTCTTTGTAGCATTCCACCACTGTGCGCACATACTCAGGTCCACGGGCACGACCTTCAATCTTGAACACACGCACACCTGCATCCAACATCTTATTCATAAAATGAATAGTTTTCAGGTCTTTCGGCGACATGATATATTCGTTATCAATATCCAATTCCACATCCGTTTCCTTATCACGAACGGTATAAGAACGACGACACACCTGCATACAAGCACCCCGGTTGGCAGAATGGTTCATCTCATGCAAAGAAAGATAGCATTTACCCGAAACAGCCATACAGAGCGCACCATGACAGAACATTTCAATACGAAGCTGTTCGCCACTCGGACCGCAGATATGTTCTTCCTGTATCTGCCGGTAAATCTCCGCTACCTGTTCCAGATTCAATTCACGGGCCAGTACCACTACATCAGCAAACCGGGCATAGAATTTCAACGCTTCTGCATTGGAGATATTCAGCTGGGTGGAAAGATGCACCTCCTGCCCTATCCGGCGGGCATAGTCCATCACTGCAACATCAGCCGCAATCACAGCCGAAATTCCCGCTTCCTTAGCCGCATCGACAATCGTATGCATTAAAGGAATATCTTTATCATAGATAATAGTATTCACCGTCAGGTAGCTTTTCATCCCATGCTCATCGCACGTGCGGGCTATTTCCCGCAAGTCATCAATCGTGAACGTATTAGCCGAACGGGCACGCATATTCAAGTTTTCTATACCGAAATAGATAGAATCGGCACCTGCCTGAATGGCCGCAGCTAGAGATTCGCGCGAACCTACAGGAGCCATAATTTCAAAATCTTTCAAACTAAGACTCATAGAATATATACTTATTTGTATCAGTTAAGCAAATGAATGCGTACAAAGGTAGGCTTTTTTCCGTATTTTTGCAGCGAAAAGAAGAAGTTACTTCAATCATAAACAGCAAATAACAAAATCGTATATGAAGATTAACCATATAGACTTGGGAAAACATCCTATCCTGCTTGCTCCCATGGAAGACGTGACCGACCCGGCTTTCCGCCTGATGTGCAAAAAGTTCGGAGCGGACATGGTATATACTGAATTTGTATCGAGTGACGCACTGATACGTGCTGTCAGCAAGACAGCGCAGAAGTTAAACATCAGTGATGAAGAACGTCCCGTCGCCATTCAGATATACGGCAAAGATACGGAAACCATGGTGGAAGCCGCAAAGATTGTGGAACAGGCACAGCCTGATATTTTGGATATTAACTTCGGATGCCCGGTGAAAAGAGTGGCCGGAAAGGGTGCCGGAGCAGGAATGTTGCAGAATATCCCTCAAATGCTGGAAATTACCCGTGCTGTAGTGGATGCGGTAAAAATCCCCGTAACGGTGAAAACCCGTCTGGGGTGGGACGCCAACAACAAAATTATCGTAGAGCTGGCAGAACAGTTACAGGATTGCGGTATTGCCGCATTAACCATACACGGTCGTACTCGTGCACAAATGTACACCGGAGAAGCAGACTGGACGCTGATAGGAGAAGTAAAAAATAATCCGCGGATGCATATCCCGATCATCGGCAACGGGGATGTGACAACGCCTCAACGCTGCAAGGAGTGTTTCGACCGTTATGGGGTGGACGCTGTTATGATAGGCCGTGCCAGCTTCGGCCGTCCATGGATATTTAAAGAGATGAAGCATTATCTGGAGACAGGCGAGGAACTGCCGCCACTAAGTTTTGAATGGTGCATGGAAGTCCTCCGCCAGGAAGTGATTGACAGTGTAAACTTACTCGACGAACGCAAAGGTATCTTGCACGTGCGCCGTCACTTGGCTGCAAGCCCGTTATTCAAAGGAATCCCTAATTTCCGTGACACCCGCATCGCTATGTTACGTGCCGAGACCAAAGAGGAGCTGTTTCAGATATTTAATGAAATACTCACCAACAGAGAAAGTAGCCCGAAAAATTAAATACGATATTTATAGCATTGCATCCTTGAAGATAGTATTATGGAGCAATGCTATTTTATTTGAACATCGGTTGCGCAAACCACTTTTTAAACATCCAAGTTACCACCACGTACAACAGGAATGCGGAGAAAAAGCCTACAATAGCATCAATGACATAATGAGCCTGAATATATACAGTAGCTCCACAAAGCAGCATATAGAAAGGTATCAGGCAAGCAAACAGCTTCTTACTGCCCCGCCATGCCATAATCATCAGAATGGTAGAAATGCCGACATGCGAACTTGGAAATGCGGCCGTAGGCCGTTCGCCCACTTGTTGGGAGCCTTCCACTAAACTATAAAAGAACCCATGCTGATAGCCCGGACCGGGAAGCAATTCCTGATGATGATTGAAATAATCACCGATAGCCGGAAAAATTCCTTTAGAAACGTTATCAAATCCAATGGCAGGAAAATAGAATTGAGGTCCTGCAACAGGTACGAATATATATATCAGATAATAGATAAAGAAGGAAGTGACAAGCACAAAAGACATCTTTTCAAACCACTCGAACCTATAAATGAAATAGAATAACGCCACAATCAACATCATCGGATAATAGAAGAAATATCCCATATTGAACGCCTCACTGACCAGAAGATGCGGGAACGTATGACAGAACCAGATAGCAGGTTGCCCATTAAAAATAAACTGTTCGGTGATAGCGAAGACATGATCCAGATTCGGAAAGAACCGGTTGAACTCGAAAGTATCCGGATACCAGTAAGAAAGCAGGCTCATCTGAATGACGATGCGTACAAACGCCGAAAACTTACAGGGAGCAAGCCGGTAGAGATACATCAACAGAAAAGTCATTGCAGCAATCATAGCCCTATCCAGCAACATGTGCCATGGATGATCCATTCGCTGAAACAGGAATAGAATCAAAATGGAGGTCAACAGATTATAAATCAATGTAATCTTCTCCACAGCAAACAACCCTTTCCGGGTTTCTACTCGCTTAAATAAGTCTAAAGCCATCCTTCGTTTTTATACCAGGCAATGGTTTCATGGACTCCCTTTTCCAAATCATATTCGGGCGCATATCCCAGTTCATTAATTGTCGGGATGATGTCACATTGCCAATTGCGTTGTTTCATTATCTTATATTTATCCGAATTTAGTGTACTGCTCTTTCCGGAACGTGTAGCAATAAATTCAGCGAGCAAAGATATAACTTTTAGCACAATTAACGGACATTTCAGATGAAGAACAAACGGATTACCCAATTCTTTTTGTATCAGGTCCGAAAACGCACGACTCTTATACACATTCCCGTCTGTCAGGAAATACGTTCTACGGGTAACATTTTTCTCTATTCCCAGGAAAATAGCTTGCACAATGTCTTTCACATAAACAAAAGTAAGGTCTTGACGCCGGAAACCCACCGAGAAATCAACATGCTTCTGAATAGATTTCGCCATAAGGAAATAATCTGTTTCACGAGGTCCGTAAACTCCCGTAGGACGATAAATGACATAAGGAAAACCGGGAATACTCTGAATATACAGTTCCGCTTTCAGTTTACTGAACCCATAAGCCGTATTGGGCGCCGGAGTATCATCCGCCTCAATCGGAGTATAATCCTTCTCACGTACAGGACCGAATACACTCAACGTGCTGATATATATAAACTGCTTCGGAACCATATTCAACGCTTTCAGCGTGTCTATAAAATATTTAGTCTGGAGATAATTGACATAATCAAAAGTCTTTTTGTCAGAGCATTTGGTGACACCGGCACAATGAATGATATAATCAAACTTGTTATAAGTACCTTTATGCCCGGAGAGTTGGGCGCGAAGTTCATTAGGATGCGCAAAGTCCAGTTCCAGAAAATGAATCTTCCGGTTTTTCAAATATTTCTTACTGCTCGTAGAACGAATCCCTGCCCACACACCAAACCTTCGTTTCAACGCTTCCTCTACGATGAAACTTCCTATAAAACCGCTTGCGCCCGTAATTAAAACACTCTCCATTATTACTCTCTAGGTTCTGCGTGAATATTAATAAAAGTACCTCACTAAACATTTTCTTGATAATGCCACAAAGATACAATAAATATAAAACAAAAGCCATTTTGCTTTTCTCAATTATTATTTGTCGCACTCAACCCGTTGAAAAAAAACGATACCCTTTAAATACCACTTAAATACAACGATAAAATTATGAGTTATCCCCAACTTTGTAATATACCTTATCAGAACCAACCTGACCTATTACGGAAAATCAAATACAAGACTGCAAAGTTATTTTTCTTTCCTCAAAGTTTCGATAAGGAAAATATTCCTATATCTTTGTAACTAGATATTTTTAAAAGACTACATTATGGCGAAAAAGAAAGAAAAGAAAGAGAAGAAAGCCGGCAAGAGAATGAGTAAAAAACAGTTAGCCGCGCTATTGATAGACTTTTTCCATGCCAAACAAAGCGAGACGCTGAGCATGAAATATATTTTCTCAGAGTTACATCTCACCACTCACCCGCAGAAAATGCTATGCGTCGATATTCTTCACGAAATGCTGGATGATGACTATATCAGCGAAATAGAAAAGGGAAAGTTCCGTCTCAACAATCATGGAACAGAGATGACCGGCACCTTCCAACGGAAAAGTAACGGAAAGAATTCCTTCATCCCCGAAGGAGGGGGCGATCCTATCTTTGTGGCCGAACGCAACTCGGCCCATGCGATGAACAACGACAAAGTAAAGATCACCTTCTACGCCAAACGTAAAAACAAGGATGCCGAAGGGGAAGTAATAGAAATACTGGAACGTGCCAACGATACATTTGTCGGTACACTGGAAGTAGCCAAGTCGTATGCTTTTCTGGTGACGGAAAACCGCACACTTGCCAATGACATCTTTATCCCGAAAGAAAAGCTGAAAGGTGGTAAAACCGGAGACAAAGCAATTGTGAAAGTGACCGAATGGCCGGACAAGGCAAAAAATCCTATCGGACAAGTCATTGATATACTTGGCAAAGCCGGTGAAAACACTACGGAGATGCACGCCATTCTTGCCGAATTCGGTTTGCCTTATGTCTATCCGAAGTCGGTAGAGACAGCGGCAGACAAGATTCCCGCCGAAATTTCAGCCGAAGAGATTGCCAAACGTGAGGACTTCCGCAAAGTTACCACTTTCACTATTGACCCGAAAGATGCCAAAGACTTCGACGATGCACTTTCTATCCGCAAATTGAAAGAAGGATTGTGGGAAGTAGGTGTACACATCGCCGATGTGACGCATTACGTGAAAGAAGGAGGAATCATTGACAAAGAGGCAGAAAAACGCGCCACTTCCGTCTATCTGGTGGACCGCACCATTCCGATGCTTCCCGAACGATTGTGTAACTTCATCTGTTCCCTCCGCCCGAATGAAGAAAAGCTGGCTTTCTCCGTAATCTTCAATATTACCGAAAAAGGTGAAGTCAAGGATTCACGCATCGTTCATACGGTTATCAACTCCGACCGCCGCTTTACTTACGAAGAGGCACAGCAAATTATCGAGACAAAAGAAGGAGACTTCAAGGAAGAAATACTCACACTGGATACTATCGCCAAAGCACTTCGCGAAAAACGTTTCTCAGCAGGAGCTATCAACTTCGACCGTTACGAAGTGAAGTTCGAGATCGATGAGAAAGGGAAACCTATCAGCGTTTACTTCAAGGAGTCAAAAGACGCCAATAAGCTGGTAGAAGAATTTATGTTGCTTGCCAACAGAACCGTAGCCGAAAAGGTAGGACGTGTGCCGAAGAATAAGAAAGCCAAAGTGCTCCCTTACCGTATCCACGACCTGCCCGACCCGGAAAAGCTGGAAAACTTGTCGCAGTTCATCGCCCGTTTCGGCTATAAAGTACGTACAAGCGGTACAAAAACAGATATTTCAAAGTCTATTAACCACCTTCTGGACGATATTCATGGTAAGAAAGAAGAGAATCTGATTGAAACAGTTTCTATCCGTGCCATGCAGAAAGCGCGTTACTCTACGCATAACATCGGCCACTACGGACTGGCATTCGAATATTACACTCACTTCACCTCACCGATCCGCCGTTTCCCGGATATGATGGTACATCGTTTGTTGACGAAGTACATAAACGGAGGACGCAGCGTATCAGAAGCCAAATACGAAGACCTCTGCGACCACAGTTCGAACATGGAGCAAATAGCTGCCAACGCTGAACGCGCTTCTATCAAATATAAACAGGTAGAATTTATGAGCGAACGCTTGGGGCAGATTTACGATGGCGTAATCTCCGGTGTAACCGAATGGGGACTCTACGTAGAACTGAACGAAAATAAATGTGAAGGTTTGGTGCCCATCCGCGATCTGGATGATGATTATTACGAATTTGACGAGAAGAACTATTGCCTTCGCGGACGTCGTAAAAACAAGATATATAGTCTGGGAGATGCTATTACCGTTCGCGTAGCACGTGCCAACCTTGAGAAGAAACAATTGGATTTTGAATTAATAGAAAAATAAGTTCACCACAAAGGGGAAGCTAACAACCATTATGAAAACCTTTATCATCGAAGACAAACAAAGAATCGAGTCTATTATTCTTCATTGTGACGTTTGTTTTGTAGGTATAGTCGATATGGAAGGTAATCCATACGTAGTTCCGATGAACTTCGGTTATGAAGACGGCATTATCTATCTCCACTCCGGGCCCGAAGGCAGTAAAGTGGAAATGTTGGAACACAATAATAATGTCTGTATCACTTTTAGTCTCGGACACAAGCTTGTCTATCAGCACGAAAAAGTGGCTTGCAGTTACAGTATGCGTTCTGAAAGTGCGATGTGTCGCGGAAAAGTAGAGTTCGTTGAAGACATGGAAGAAAAACGTGGCGCATTGGACATTATCATGTGTCATTATACGAATAATGAATTTAATTACTCCGATCCGGCTGTCCGTAATGTTAAAGTATGGAAAGTACCGGTAGACCGGATGACGGGAAAAGTATTCGGCCTGCGAGCTGATGAAAAGCCATAGATATGAAAAAATTAGTATGTGGACTTACCTTGTGTCTGTCTGTCGGCAACATCTTTGCCGGCAGTACAAAAGACATATACAAGAAGAATTGGATTGACTTTAATAAGAACGGAGTCAAGGACGTATACGAAGACCCTGCCGCTCCTATTGAAGCCCGTGTTGCGGATTTGCTGTCGCAAATGACGCTGGAAGAGAAAACCTGCCAAATGGCTACTTTATACGGTTCGGGGCGGGTATTGAAAGATGCATGGCCCACTGCCGAATGGTCAAAGGAAATCTGGAAAGACGGTATCGGGAATATTGACGAACAGGCGAACGGATTGGGTAAATTCGGTTCCGAGCTTTCTTATCCGTATGCCAACAGTGTAAAGAACCGCCACGAAATACAACGCTGGTTTGTAGAACAGACACGGTTGGGTATTCCCGTTGACTTTACCAATGAAGGAATACGCGGATTGTGCCACAATCGGGCTACCATGTTTCCTGCCCAATGCGGACAAGGTGCCACGTGGAACAAGAAACTGATCCGAGAAATTGCGAAAGTCACTGCTGATGAGGCAAAAGCGCTCGGATATACCAATATTTACGCCCCGATTCTGGACATTGCCCAAGACCCGCGCTGGGGACGGGTAGTAGAGAGTTATGGCGAAGATCCTTATCTGGCAGGCGAACTGGGAAAACAAATGATTCTCGGTCTGCAAGCCGAAGGGCTGGCAGCCACTCCGAAACATTTTGCCGTCTATAGTATCCCGGTTGGAGGACGTGATGGAGGTACACGTACCGACCCGCACGTGGCTCCGCGTGAGATGAAGACTCTTTATTTGGAACCCTTTCGCAAAGGAATTCAGGAAGCAGGAGCCTTAGGGGTAATGAGCTCTTATAATGATTATGACGGAGAACCTGTCTCCGGGAGTTATCATTTCCTTACTGAAATTCTGCGTCAACAATGGGGGTTCAAGGGATATGTAGTATCGGACAGTGAAGCAGTGGAATTCCTGCATACAAAACACCGCATTACCCCGACTGAAGAAGAAATGGCGGCACAAGTAGTAAATGCAGGACTGAATATCCGCACCAACTTCACCCCGCCACAAGATTTTATCCTCCCTTTACGCCGTGCAATCAGCGAAGGAAAAATCTCTTTGCATACCCTCGACCAACGTGTAGGTGAAATCTTACGTGTCAAATTTATGTTGGGGCTTTTTGATAATCCGTACCCCGGTGATGATCGTCATCCAGAAACAGTAGTACACAATGCCGCTCATCAGGAGGTATCTATGAAAGCGGCTTTAGAGTCTATTGTTCTTCTGAAAAACGAGAATCAGATGCTTCCGTTGTCCAAGAGCCTCAACAAAATAGCAGTTATCGGTCCGAATGCAGAAGAAGTGAAGGAACTGACGTGCAGATACGGCCCTGCCCATGCTCCTATCAAGACTGTATATCAGGGAATCAAAGAATATCTGCCTAATGCAGAAGTCAGCTATGCAAAGGGATGTAACATCATTGACAAGTATTTCCCTGAAAGTGAATTATACAATGTTCCTTTGGATACACAGGAACAAGCTATGATTAATGAAGCAGTAGAACTGGCAAAAGTTTCGGACATCGCTATTCTTGTATTAGGCGGAAATGAGAAGACGGTTCGGGAGGAATTTTCCCGTACCAGCCTCGATCTCTGCGGGCGTCAGCAGCAGTTGCTGGAAGCTGTATATGCAACAGGAAAGCCAGTAGTTTTGGTAATGGTAGACGGAAGGGCAGCAACAATCAACTGGGCCAACAAATACGTTCCCGCTATTGTGCATGCCTGGTTCCCCGGTGAATTTATGGGGAATGCTATTGCTAAAGTCCTTTTCGGAGATTACAATCCGGGCGGTCGCCTGGCTGTAACTTTCCCGAAGTCAGTAGGACAGGTTCCATTTGCATTTCCATTCAAACCCGGCTCCGATTCAAAGGGGAGAGTCCGTGTAGACGGAGTTCTTTATCCTTTCGGATATGGGTTAAGTTACACTACTTTTGAATATTCAGCCTTGAAGATCTCCAAACCGGTTATAGGTCCACAAGAAAACATGCCCCTTTCGTGTATCGTAAAGAATACCGGGAAAAGAGCTGGAGATGAAGTAGTTCAGCTTTATATTCGGGATGATTTCAGCAGTGTGACTACCTACGACAAGGTGTTACGTGGCTTCGAACGTATTCATTTGCAACCGGGAGAAGAACAGACAATCAGCTTTACCCTTACTCCTCAAGACTTGGGGTTATGGGACAAGAACAATCAGTTTACGGTAGAACCGGGTAGTTTTTCAATAATGATAGGAGCTTCATCACAAGATATACGGTTGAAAGGAAGTTTTGAAGTGCAATAAACCCCAATCAATAATATAAATCCATAAGAACCGGTAATAATTTTGTTTTCCTCACTAAAAAGTGAAACAGAAATTATTACCGGTTCTTCAGATATCTATTTTCATCTATCAGTTCAACAGATTGATTCTATTAAAGTTTACTGACTTCACTATCTATATAGTCTGCTCTATTCCTTAACCACGTCTTCAACTCTTTCACTTTTGTATCGAATGAACGAGTATTTTCCCATAATTCACTATTCCTTTCCACAGAGGGTTTAAGCATTACAGCATAATCATCTACATATTGTAACAATGCATCTAGCTTATTATTCTTGAAATCTTGCCAAGTTCTCTTATATATCGCTTTCACACGGCTATCTTGTAGAAAGCGTTGGAAAAATGCCGTACCGACTCCATTCATGCTACTTGAAAATAACGGTGTGTTGTAACGTCCAAAATGATTACTCGTACCTTCATAATCATACGCCCAATCAAAATCCCAGATAGGTCCCATTACATACTTGCCATTTCCTTCTTTATGGAGAAAAACACTTTTAGGATGATTTATCTCCATGTTGTGTACCAAGTTAAAGGTTATCAGAAATTTGGCAACCGATTCAATATCAATCATGTCTACATAGCTATTTCCTTCTAACGGTTCTTTTGCAAATTGTGTCGTGAATGCATTAAAGTCCTTCTTCCAATATTCAAATTGCTCTGTGGTCAAATCAGGGTCTTTCACCATTACAGGGAGGTTAAATGCAGTCGATTTAAACTTAGGCTCATCATCCCAATAAGAATCAAGTTCCCACATGACACTGTTGTTTTCATCCAAATCTACACGGTTTTCTTTAACCTCTATCTGTTCGGTCAACAAGTAAGAACCTTTATAAATTCCGTTTAAAACTACATCTACAGGAATTGCATGATTGGTAAAAGGAAGTTCCAGCAGCCGACCTATCTTGAATGCAACCGAATTAAGCATTAACGTAGGATCAAGATGATTTGCCAACAACACATAATTCTTGGCTTTCCCCAAACCACAGATCTCTGCTTTCTTATTAAGTTTCAGTCGATAAGGCTTTTTAGGATATCCCCACGTTGAATTGCCGCGTCCCTTTATCTCGGTTTTAACTATACAACTTTCATAAGTACTTTTTCCATTGACAGTCAAAGTTCCACTCTCATAAGAGTCTTTACTCTGTATTTCCGAAATAGAAGAATCATCTGTGGTAATGACTAGCAGAGAAACAAGGTCCAATAAGAATTCCATCTTTACCGTATATTGAAGAATTTCTCCATTCCGCATTATGAACTTATAAATAACCGGAGAAGAAAAGTCATTCTCCGTCACACCACTTATTTGTTCCACATCATCTATTAAAACCTTCACTGCATTAGAACTAAACTCTGCCACTAGTTTAGATTGTAAAAACTTATGAAGAGATACAACCTCACCTTTTTCAATCGAACATACAACATCAGCAGTCAAGAATGCATTATTCTTTTTCAAAAAGCGGAAAGCAGAAAGCACTCCGGTATCTTTCAATGCAATTTCCACTGTATATTGCTGTTTACTGCCATCTTCTGCTTCCACAGTAAAAACCAATGGCTGCGAATAATCATTTGAGGTAACTCCGGATTCCTGCTCAACTCCATTTATCGTGATAGATTTTCCATTATATTCGAATACGGCAATTAATGATTTCAAATCATCATACTTATCCAATGGCAATGTAATCACACTCCCCTGAATAGAGGCTTCCACATCATTTGCGACCTTACCTTGATTATCACTTTTCAAAATAGAAAAGTTCAGCAATTCCTTCGTTGAAGAGATTGGGGGTTCTTCGTCTTTACAGGCGGAGAATAGTAAGAGAATAGTTACTAAAATCCCTAAAGTATTGTTTAACATAGTATTAAATAAAAATGGTTACTTGGCAAATATACGATTTTGCCAAATAACCACCCGATTATTCTCTCTCTTTTTTCTAAAATTCAGTGTATCATAAAGGATATTCCTCAAAAGCATACAAAATAGTAGACAAATAACGTTCGCCTGTATCGGGCAGCAACGCCACAATCATCTTCCCTTCATTTTCCGGGCGTTTTGCCAGTTCTGTCGCCGCATAAACAGCAGCACCCGAAGATATGCCGACCAGCAATCCTTCCAGCTTCGCCAGTTCACGGCTTGTACGAATGGCATCATCATTCTGCACCCGAATAATTTCATCTACGACGGAAGCCTTGTAAGTCTTCGGAATGAAACCCGCACCGATTCCCTGAATCTTATGAGGCCCAGGCTTTCCTCCGGAAAGAACCGGCGAATCAGACGGTTCTACCGCTACCACCCTCACACTGGGGTCGCGCATCTTCAATGCTTCACCTACTCCGCTAACTGTCCCGCCAGTACCCACGCCGGCCACAAAGATATCGACTTTCCCCTCGGTATCTCTCCATATTTCCAGGCCGGTAGTACGTAAATGCATGGCGGGGTTAGCAGGATTTTCAAATTGTTGTAAGATAACAGAGTCCGGAGTTGCCGCTTTCAGTTCTTCCGCTTTGGCAATTGCTCCTTTCATACCATCCGCACCGGGAGTCAGGACCAATTCTGCTCCCAAAGCTTTCAAAAGATTGCGGCGTTCAACACTCATCGTGTCGGGCATTGTCAATATCAACTTATAACCTTTGGCAGCAGCCACAAAAGCCAGTCCTACTCCGGTGTTGCCACTAGTCGGTTCTATAATAGTAGCTCCCGATTGCAAAACACCTTTTACCTCAGCGTCTTCAATCATCGCCAAAGCAATACGGTCTTTAACGCTTCCGGCAGGGTTAAAATATTCAAGCTTCACTACCAGGCGAGCTTTCAAATTCTTACTCTTATTATAATTACTAAGTTCCAACAACGGAGTGTTACCAACCAGGTCCGTCAATTTTCTTGCTATCTTCTCCATATATATCCGTTTTAAATTCATACGTTTTAATATATGACAAAGATAGCGCGGATTCTGTTCAGGCGAAATACCACAGATGTGGTAATTTCATACCACATCTGTCTTACAGAAAATCTGCCCGCATCGGAGTAAATGTGTCAATCAGCACGCCTGCTTCGAGACAAACACAGCCATGAGGTTTATTAGGAGCCACATAATAGCCATCTCCTGCCGATAGTATTTCTTTCTGTTCGCCAATCGTTAATTCGAACTTTCCACTTACCACATAAGTAGCCTGACTGTGATGATGTTCGTGCATTGTACCGACAGCTCCTTTTTCAAACTGCACTTTTACCATCATCAACTGTTCGTCATAACCCATTATCTGACGACGGATTCCCGGACCCGGGTTCTCCCACTTCAGTTCCTTTTCAAACTGAAAGACTTCACTACACATCTTCATATTTATCAAATATTAATCTATTAAATAAAAACAAAGATAGCCTTTTAGTCCATTGACAGCAAAAAATCTCATAAATTATCCTGAAATTACTCGACTTAAAACAAGATTGAGTAATGTCTTATTTTTTATGTCAGAATAATCGTTATCTTTGTACGAATCATCTGATATGCATCAATTACATTCACTATTAATCTCTCTCTTATGAACACATTGAAAACTGTCTACATAGCTACTATTATCACCGGATTATTCACCGGACTGTTCTTATCTTCTTCCGCATCCGCGCAAGATATCTCAGGAACTTGGCACGGAAAACTGACTGTTCCCACCGGGTCGCTGACTATCGTATTCCATATCAACCAAGCGGCTCAAGGAACTTATGTAACAACGCTCGACAGTCCCGACCAGGGAGCCAACGGCATAAAGACACAAGCTACCTCTTTCAGTGATTCCATATTAACTATTCAGATACCTGTTATTCATGCTTCCTACAAAGGAAAATTGAAAAGTGACAAAACGATAACCGGAACATTCACACAAGGAATGCCTATCCCATTGAACCTGGAAAAGGGAGAAGCAAGCCGTCCCAAACGTCCGCAGGAACCTCAACCACCTTTCCCTTATAAAAGTGAAGAAGTTACAGTAAGAAACGAACAGGACGGAATTAACCTTGCGGGGACATTAACTCTTCCCGAAAAGGGAAATAAATTTCCGGCAGTAGTGTTGGTGACAGGAAGCGGTGCGCAGAACCGGGATGAGGAGATCATGGGACACAAGCCTTTCCTAGTCATCGCCGACTATCTGACGAGGAACGGAATCGCCGTATTACGCTGTGATGATCGTGGCACAGCCGCCTCACAAGGCAACCATGCAACAGCCACCAACGAGGATTTCGCAACGGACACGGAAGCTGCCATCAATTACCTGCGCGGCAGAAAAGAAATAAACACAAAGAAGATTGGCATTATCGGACATAGCGCAGGCGGAATCATAGCATTCATCGTAGCTGCCAAAGACCCGGCGATTGCGTTTATTGTTTCATTGGCAGGAGCCGGCGTAAGAGGTGACAGCCTGATGCTGAAACAAGTAGAGATGATTTCTAAATCCCAGGGAATGCCGGATGCGTTCTGGCAAGGAACGAAACCGTCGATACGAAACAGGTATGCCATACTGCAACAAGCAGACAAAACCACAGATGAACTTCAAAAAGAGTTATATGCAGATGTTACCAAAACCATGTCGTCCGAACAACTGAAAGACTTGAATACCGTACAGCAGATTTCCTCCCAGATAAGTTCCATGACCTCCCCCTGGTATCTTCATTTTATGAGATATGACCCGGCTAAAGCCATGAAAAAAATAAAATGTCCGGTACTTGCCTTAAACGGAGAAAAGGACATTCAAGTGGAGGCGGCTATGAACCTTACGGCTATCCAACAAAGAATCAGCGAGAACGGGAATAAGAATGTAACGGTAAAAGCCTACCCGAACTTAAATCATCTGTTTCAAACCTGTGAAAAAGGAACATTGGCGGAGTATGGGCAGCTAGAAGAAACCATTAGCCCAGAAGTTCTAAAAGATATAACAGACTGGATTCTTAAACATTCAGGAAAGAGCAATTGAAAAGGCAATCTCTATTAATAAAAAAAACCGCAATAATATTATTATAAACACAATTATTAAAATCCATAGTCTTACATACGCAGCATTGTATAAATTGACTTAAATCAAAATATTTCACACCGAACTCACTCTGCCCGATTTTGTTTTACCTTTGCACCCGCAAAAAAGAAAAAGGTAAAAAGTTACAGGTATCAGGTTAAGTTTGGTATGAAAAAGAGTCTTATCGCATTGGCGTTCGGCACCCTGGGATTAGGTATTGCCGAATTTGTAATGATGGGTATTTTGCCCGATGTGGCAAAAGATTTAGGGATCAGTATCCCTATGGCGGGACATTTCATTTCCGCTTATGCATTAGGCGTCTGTGTGGGTGCCCCCGTGTTGACATTAGCCCGCAAATATCCGTTGAAACATATTCTGCTGGTATTGGTTACCCTGATTATGATAGGTAATATCTGTGCTGCAACAGCTCCCAATTATTGGATATTGCTTGCTGCGCGCTTCATCTCCGGACTACCGCACGGAGCATATTTCGGCGTCGGCTCCATTGTTGCCGAAAGACTGGCTGATAAAGGGAAAGGTTCGGAAGCCGTTTCGATTATGATTGCCGGAATGACCATTGCCAACCTATTCGGTGTCCCATTGGGAACTTCTCTCAGCACTATGCTTTCCTGGCGTGCCACTTTCCTGTTGGTCGGCATCTGGGGAATCGTTATCCTGTATTACATCTGGCGCTGGGTACCTCACGTAGAAGGCTTGAAGGATACCGGCTTTAAAGGACAATTCCATTTCTTGAAGACTCCGGCTCCCTGGCTCATTCTCGGTGCTACGGCGTTAGGCAACGGTGGCGTATTCTGTTGGTACAGCTATATCAACCCTATGCTGACGAATATTTCCGGTTTCTCCACCGAAAGTATTACTCCGCTGATGATTCTTGCCGGATTCGGTATGGTCATGGGAAATCTTATCAGCGGGCGCCTCTCCGACCGCTATACACCCGGAAAAGTGGGAACTGCCGCACAAGCATTAATATGCCTTATGCTACTTCTCATTTTCTTCCTTTCTCCCTACAAATGGACGGCTGCTATACTGATGTGCCTCTGCACGGCAGGGTTGTTTGCCGTATCCAGCCCCGAACAAATACTGATTATCCGTGTGGCAAAAGGCGGCGAGATGTTGGGGGCTGCCTGCGTACAGGTCGCATTCAATCTGGGAAATGCCATTGGCGCTTATGCAGGGGGATTGACTGTTAGTGAAGGCTATCGTTACCCCGCCCTCACAGGTGTTCCTTTCGCACTGACCGGATTCATCCTGTTTCTGATTTTTTATAAGAAATATCAGGCCAGATACTAAAGGAGGTAACTAATTCAAAGTTAGCACATATTTACTCCTCATAGTTAATAAAGTCATGCATAACGAGTACTAATTAATAGTATCCGAACAACTAAATCTTAGAGAGATTAAGATTAATTTATTTCGCTCGCGTCTTGTATCAACTCATACCATACATATTAGAATTTATCACAATTGTATTTTCTTCCCCTTTTACTTGAAAATCAATAATTTATTTTTATCTTTGTGAGAAGTGTGAGTCTTTCGTTTCTAATCACCTTCAAAAACGACGAATATGAAACAACAGTATCTGTTCGACTGCTTCTCGCAGCAAGCGTTGCAAACCCTGCATCGCTACCGTGCTGTTATGTTTAGTCCTACCCTCCGTACTATGTAAATTGCAATTTGAGATTCTTTTTTCACATTTTCTCCATTTACATAATTCAGATTCTTATGGACAAACAATATCAACCGACCCTTACCGAAGTACAGGATTGGGTACTTAAACTGTATAATACTTGTGAACAAACGATTACGAAAGCCGAACGCCTGGAACAGCATAAATATGCCGTCATGGTGCAGCGCCCGCAAGACAAGAAATTCCTCGTGAAGATGCTCGACGAATCCTCGCAAATCCGCGACCGGAAGATACTCGCCAAACGTATCAAGACTCTCCTTGACCAGTACGGTGTCCCCGAATTTCTGAACAAACGGGATGCTTTCTTATTCAAAATGTATCAGGCATTCGGACATCATTTCGACTTTATCGCTATCCCGATTATCAAAAAACGCCTGCGCATGGATACCTCGCAAGTTATTATCAATGAGGAACGCCCGCAACTCACGAAGCATCTGGCTACCCGCTTCAAAGAGAAAATCGGGCAGAACGTGAATCTTTTAGGCGAGGTGGTGCTTGGCAACGAAGAAGCCGATCACCGCTATCATCACTATCTGGAAGCTCTTGAATCACCCGACATTAATTACATTTCAGTGAAAATATCGGGAATCTACGCGCAGACACACGCTCTGAACTACGAAGAAAGTTTCCCAGAACTCGTTTCACGAATGTCCGCGCTTTATCAGAAAGCCATTGATTTTCCTTATACGGACGAAGACGGAATAAAACGCTCCAAGTTCATCAACCTGGATATGGAGGAATATAAAGACGCCCACTTCACATTGCGCCTCTTCAAAGCAGTACTCAACCTGCCGCAATTCAAGAACTATTCGGCAGGAATCGTCGTACAGGCTTATCTGCCGGATGCATACGACTTCCAAACCGAGTTGCTGGAATTTGCCAAAGCCCGCGTAGACGGAGGCGGAGCTCCTATCAAAATGCGTCTGGTGAAAGGCTGTAATCTGGAAATGGAAACGGTTATCTCCTCCCTGAAAGGCTGGCCGAACCCGATTCGTCCTTCCAAAACAGAAGTTGACGCCAATTATCTGTGCCTGTTGGAACGTGGACTGATGCCCGAAAATGCCCGGGTTTTACATCTCGGGGTTGCTTCTCATAATCTGTTCTCGATCGCTTATGCTTATCTGCTGGCTCAGAAGTATGGGACAACCGGATATATGACCTTCGAAATGCTCGAAGGAATGGCGAATCATCTTTGGAGAGCGCAGTCAATGCTCGGCAACCGGGTGATTCTATATACTCCGGTAGTGAAAAACGAACATTTCCTGAACGCCGTCTCTTATCTTGTCCGTCGCATGGACGAAAATACGGCACCCGACAATTTCCTGACTCACTCCTTCAATCTGAAACCGGATACAAAAGAGTGGGACTTCCTCGCAAAGCAGTTTGAAGAAGCCTATGCTATGAAAGATCACCTCACGCATGTGTCTCCACGCGTTCAGAACCGTAATCTTCCGTACACTCCCGTCGCCCCATCGGACACAATGCAGAATGAACCGGATACGGACTTCGACTTGTCACAAAATCAGGAATGGGTGCGCCGTATCTTTGCCAAATGGAAGAAAAGCGGAACGGAAGAACCGGAAATCATTCCTTTACAGATAGGTGCGGAAACAGTAGTATGCAAAAACCGCTACAAATACCTCGACCGTTGCCAGAATGACGAGGTCTGTATCTGTGAAATGTCACAGGCGGACAGTGCTCAAGTGGAAAAGATTATCGAAATTGCCGAGACAGATCCTGCCGGGTGGAGAAAAACCACACTGGAAGAACGCCACCGGATTATGTACGAAGCAGCCAACCGGCTCGCTGATATGAGGGGTGACCTGATAGGTTGTATGTGTGCCGTAACCGGTAAAACTGTCATTGAAGGTGATGTAGAAGTATCGGAAGCGGTAGATTATGCCCGTTTCTACACGACAGCGATGAAGAAATTCGCCGCATTAGATGATATAGAGATAAAACCGAAAGGTACCATATTGGTCATTTCACCGTGGAACTTCCCGTGTGCCATTCCCGTAGGCGGTATAGTAGCCGGACTGGCGGGAGGAAACACCGTTATCCTGAAACCTGCCACCGTAGCGGCTCCGGTTGCCTGGATGTTCGCCAAAGCTTTTTGGGATGCAGGTGTACCGAAAGAGGCCTTACAAGTCATCATCACCAACCGGGAAGCGCTGAAAGTGCTGACTACCGCCCCTGCAATCAAGCATATCATTCTGACAGGAGGAACAGACACCGCCCAGAATATCGCAAGAGCCAATCCGGTAACTCCGCTATCAGCCGAAACGGGAGGCAAAAACGTCATTATCCTCACTGCATCGGGCGACCGTGACCATGCTATCATGAACATCGTCGCTTCCGCCTTCGGTAATGCCGGCCAGAAATGTTCCGCCTGCTCTCTGTTATTGGTCGAACGTTCGGTCTATGAAGACAAGAACTTCCAAAGCAAACTGAAAGATGCGGCAACGAGCCTGAAAGTAGGCAGTGTCTGGAATCCCGGAAATATTGTCGGTCCGATGATTACCAATAAGAACGACAAGTTGCTGCAAGCCTTCAACCTCGAACCGGGAGAATCGTGGCTGGTTCCTCCCCGTTTCATCGATGAGAAAGAATATATGCTGGCTCCGACCGTGAAATGGGGAGTGAAACCGGAAAACTTCTCTTTCCGAACCGAGTTATTCGGCCCTCTGCTGAGTGTTGCCTGCATCGAGAACCTTGAAGAAGGAATTAAGTTAGTCAATAGCCTGGATTACGGGTTAACTTCGGGATTACAGAGTCTTGATGAAGAGGAACAAAAGCTGTGGAAAAACTCCGTAATAGCAGGCAACCTGTATATCAACCGGGGAATCACCGGAGCAATCGTCAACCGCCAGCCATTCGGTGGAATGAAACTGTCTGCTTTCGGAGGCGGTATCAAAGCGGGAGGTCCCAATTATTGTACCTGTTTTGTAGAAATCACAGACAAGCCGGACAGCCAGACTGATTACATAGACAGTTATTTCGACGCTTGTGAGGAAGAATTTATGGACCCGAGGGATGTTAATAAGCTATACGGAGAACAGAATGTCTTCCGTTACTTACCTTTGAAAAGCATGATTCTACGTCTTTTTCCGGAAGACACAGATAGAGAGGTCAATATGATCTCATACGCCTCGGAACTATGTAGAACACCTCTCACTATCAGCTTCGACCCCTCGGATGACCGTACTGCCGCACTTACTCAATATGGCTGGCCGCTTCGAAAGGAATCACTGGAGGACTTCCTGAAAGTGATGCCGGACTATGAAAGAGTACGTACTTGTTCTCCGAATATCCCCAAATGTATGTATGAACGTGCCGCGGAAACCAATATGTATATTGTGGCAGCGCCTCCTATGAAACAGGGACGCATCGAACTTATTCGCTACTTCAAGGAACAAAGCATTTCTTTCGAATATCACCGGTATGGTAGTATTTCCGAAGTGCCGCCTTACGAATAATTAATACTAAAATCCCCTTATTCTGTGACTTTACTTTCCATACTAAAAGTAAGCCGGAATAAGGGGAAAAGACAGAAAGTATACCAAGTTTCCTTTATTAGCTCAAAAAATGATTATCTTTGCAGACTAAAAATGAACAACTTGGTAACAAACACTCTTTTTTATCCGGGTATTGCCTCCAAATCATTGTTCATATATATGTATCCTATTGATAATAATAGAAATAATAGATTAATATGGCATTGCAATGTGGTATTGTTGGACTACCGAACGTGGGTAAGTCGACACTTTTCAACTGTTTGTCGAATGCGAAAGCACAGGCGGCAAATTTCCCTTTCTGTACTATTGAACCCAATGTAGGTGTAATTACCGTTCCCGATGAACGTCTGAATGCGCTGGCAGAATTGGTACATCCCCAACGGATTGTTCCTACAACCGTAGAAATCGTAGATATCGCCGGACTGGTAAAAGGTGCAAGTAAAGGTGAAGGATTGGGAAACAAGTTCCTTGCCAATATCCGTGAGACAGACGCTATTATCCATGTACTCCGTTGCTTCGACGACGATAACGTGACACACGTAGACGGAAGTGTAAATCCTGTCCGCGACAAAGAAATCATCGACTATGAACTTCAGTTGAAAGACTTGGAAACGATCGAGAGTCGTATCCAAAAGGTACAGAAACAAGCACAAACGGGTGGCGACAAAGCTGCCAAACAGGCTTACGATGTACTGGTTCAATATAAAGAAGCGTTGGAACAAGGCAAATCGGCACGTACCGTTACTTTTGAGACAAAAGATGAACAGAAGATTGCACATGAACTGTTCCTGTTGACTAGCAAACCGGTAATGTATGTCTGCAATGTAGACGAAGCAAGTGCAGTAAACGGCAACAAATACGTAGATATGGTACGTGAAGCCGTAAAAGACGAGAATGCTGAAATACTGGTTGTTGCAGCCAAGACAGAAGCGGACATCGCCGAGCTGGAAACATACGAAGACCGTCAGATGTTCCTCGCCGAAGTAGGCTTGGAGGAATCGGGCGTAGCACGTCTTATCAAATCAGCCTATAAATTGCTGAATCTCGAAACTTACTTCACTGCCGGCGTACAGGAAGTGCGTGCCTGGACTTACGAGAAAGGTTGGAAAGCTCCGCAATGTGCCGGTGTGATCCATACCGATTTTGAAAAAGGATTCATCCGTGCGGAAGTGATAAAATACGATGATTATATCCGGTACGGTTCGGAAGCAGCAGTGAAAGAAGCCGGAAAACTGGGCGTAGAAGGCAAAGAATACGTCGTGCAGGACGGTGACATCATGCACTTCCGTTTCAACGTATAATCGCGATAACCTTGCATTTGTAATCAGCAAATTGTAATTATTATGAAGTATCTCATTGCAGGAACCGGAGGCGTTGGAGGTAGTATAGCAGGATTTCTGTCGCTTGCCGGAAAAGACGTTACTTGTATTGCCCGCGGAGCTCATTTGCAGGCAATACAGACAAACGGCTTGAAATTGAAATCGGACTTGAAGGGAGAGCACACGCTTGCTATCCCGGCAACAACAGCAGAAGAATTCAATGGAAAGGCAGACGTAATCTTTGTCTGCGTCAAGGGATATTCTGTCGACTCGATTACTGAACTGATAAAGAGGGCGGCACATGACAAGACAATCGTCATTCCTATTCTGAATGTTTACGGAACAGGACCGCGTATCCAACGTCTCGTTCCGGGAGTGACGGTACTCGACGGTTGCATCTATATTGTCGGATTCGTATCCGGTACAGGAGAGATCACTCAAATGGGAAAAATTTTCCGCCTGGTGTACGGAGCCCACAAAGGGACACAAATTGCCCCGGGAATACTGGAAGCCGTTCAGAAAGATCTTCAGGAGAGCGGAATCAAAGCGGAAATCTCTCCGGATATCAATCGGGATACCTTCATTAAATGGTCGTTCATCTCGGCAATGGCTGTCACCGGAGCTTACTATGACGTCCCCATGGGCGAGGTACAGAAACCGGGAAAGGTACGCGATACCTTCATCGGACTTTCTACGGAGAGTGCCGAACTGGGACGTAAACTGGGTGTAGAATTTCCCGAAGACCCGATAAGCTATAATCTGAAAGTCATCGACAAACTCGACCCGGAAAGTACCGCTTCCATGCAGAAAGACCTGGCACGGGGACATGATTCGGAGATACAAGGATTGTTATTCGACATGATCACCGCTGCGGAAGAACAAGGGATTGATATTCCTACTTACCGGATGGTAGCCGAAAAATTCACTAAACACTAATTCACCAAACCGTAAACCGTTATCCAATATGAATACCTTATTATTATCTATCAACTGGAATCCGAATCCCGAACTATTTAACCTGTTCGGCCTTTCTATCCGTTACTACGGGCTATTGTGGGCAGTAGGAATTTTTCTGGCTTACGTCATTGTTCACTACCAGTATCGCGATAAAAAAATAGATGAGAAGAAATTTGACCCCCTCTTCTTCTATTGTTTTTTCGGTATTCTGATTGGAGCACGTCTGGGGCATTGCCTGTTCTACGACCCGGGACAGTATCTGACAAGCGGTAAAGGGTTTGTAGAGATGCTATTACCTATTAAATTCCTGCCTGCCGGTGGTTGGAAATTCACAGGATATGAAGGACTTGCCAGCCACGGGGGGACACTTGGACTGATTATTGCTCTGTGGCTCTATTGCCGCAAAACAAAACTTCATTATATGGACGTGCTGGATATGATTGCCGTAGCTACTCCAATTACCGCCTGCTGTATCCGTCTTGCCAACCTGATGAACTCCGAAATCATCGGCAAGCCGTCTGATGTGCCCTGGGCATTCATTTTCGAACGGGTAGATATGCAGCCCCGTCATCCGGGACAACTCTACGAAGCGATCGCTTATCTTATCTTGTTCTTCATCATGATTTACCTGTATAAGAATTACAGCAAGAAACTGCATCGCGGCTTCTTCTTCGGGCTCTGCCTGACCTACATATTTGTCTTCCGTTTCTTCATCGAATTTTTGAAGGAGAACCAAGAGGATTTCGAGAACAACATGATGTTCAACATGGGACAATGGCTAAGTATTCCATTCGTTATAGTCGGCATCTACTTCATGTTTTTCTACGACCGGAAGAAAAAAGTAGCCTGAACCTGATATATAAAAATCGACTGCATACTAGAAAGGCGTTTCCTCCAATCACTTAAAGGAAACGCCTTTTATACTTACAAATCGTTTTCCAGACCTCAGAAAACGTTCTATATACTATTTGTGAACACGTTAATAATCCGCTATTTTCCCCTGACTATCTTCTTTATATCATTCAACTTGTTCAGCGCTTCAATAGGAGTGAGATTATTTACATCCAAATTTAATATTTCATCGCGAATCTGACAGAGTATCGGATCGTCCAACTGGAAGAAACTTAACTGCATACCACCACGGTTCTCGCTTACTTCCGCCAACGGCTTGCCTGCTATTCCCTGCTGGCGATTATCAGATTCAAGCTGCTTCAGAATCTCATTCGCACGCTTCACAATGCTTTTCGGCATACCCGCCATTTTTGCTACATGGATACCGAAAGAGTGCTCACTACCACCACGTTCCAGTTTACGAAGGAAGATTACCTTATTATCCACCTCTTTCACCGATACATTATAGTTCTTGATACGCTTGAAAGATTTTTCCATTTCATTCAATTCGTGGTAATGCGTGGCGAATAAAGTACGTGCTTTGGCTTTCGGATGTTCGTGGATATATTCCACAATCGCCCAGGCAATAGAGATGCCATCATACGTAGAGGTACCACGCCCCAACTCGTCAAATAGTACCAAGCTTCGGGAAGAAACATTGTTCAGAATATCCGCCGCTTCATTCATCTCCACCATAAAAGTAGATTCACCTACGGAGATGTTATCACTTGCTCCCACACGAGTGAATATTTTATCCACCAGCCCGATATGGGCGCTCTCCGCAGGGACAAACGAACCGATTTGAGCCAACAGCGTAATCAATGCCGTCTGACGCAAAAGCGCTGACTTACCCGCCATATTGGGACCGGTTATTATGATGATCTGCTGCGTACTGCTGTCCAACATCACATTATTGGCAATATATTTCTCTCCTATCGGAAGCTGTTTCTCAATTACCGGGTGGCGGCCCTGACGAATATCCAATACGTCGTTATCCTCAATAACCGGACGGATGTAGTTATTCTCACGCGCCACATTAGCGAAAGACAACAGACAGTCCAACCGGGCAATCTGATTGGCGTTAACCTGTATCTGGGGGATAAACTCCGTCAATGCCTGTACCAAATTCGTATATAACTGCGTTTCCAGCACAAGAATCTTATCTTCGGCACCAAGAATTTTTTCTTCGTACTCTTTCAGTTCCTGTGTGATATAACGTTCCGCATTTACCAACGTCTGCTTGCGAATCCACTCTTTAGGAACCTTGTCCTTATGAACATTACGAACCTCGATATAATAGCCGAATACATTATTATAAGCCACTTTCAAACTCGGAATACCCGTTTCTTCGCTTTCCCGCTGCTGTATCTGAAGCAGATAGTCTTTTCCCGAATACGAAATCCGGCGCAATTCGTCCAAATCCGCATTCACACCGTCTTTAATCACTCCGCCCTTATTTATCAACAAAGGAGGATCATTATTAATTTCCCGGGCAATCCGGTCACGAATAGAAACACAAAGATTCAACCGCTCGCCAATACGGTTCAGACTTGCATTATCCGCTTCAAGACAAGCCTGTTTGATCGGTTCGATAGCCTGCAAAGCCACTTTCAGCTGAACCACTTCACGCGGTGACACACGTCCCACAGCCACTTTGGAGATGATACGCTCTAAATCACCGACAAGATGCAACTGTTCTTCGATCAACTCCTTAAAGTCCGGTTGACGGAAGAAATACTCCACCACATTCAGACGCTCATTGATCGGTTTCTCGTCCTTCAATGGAAAAACTATCCAACGCTTCAACAGACGTGCTCCCATTGGGCTGATCGTCCTGTCAATCACATTGAGCAGACTGCTTCCGCCATCGTTCATGCTGCCAATCAATTCGAGGCTGCGCACCGTGAATTTATCCAGCCGGACATATTTATCCTCCTCAATACGAGCCAATGAAGTAATATGCCCGATTTGAGTATGCTGTGTCATTGTCAGGTATTGAAGAATAGCCCCCGAAGCAATAATACCGTTTTTCAAATGCTCTACTCCGAATCCTTTCAGATTCTTTGTTTCAAAATGCTTCAGAAGTTTTTCGCGGGCAGTAGTTTCCGTAAACACCCAGTCGTCCAGTTCGAAAGTGAAGAATTTACTACCGAAATTGCCTTCAAACATAAGGCGCTTGCCACGTTCAAAAAGAATTTCTTTCGGGCCGAAGTTATTCAGCAGTTTGTCTATATAGTCGAAAGGTCCTTCGGCAGTCAGAAATTCACCGGTAGATATGTCGAGGAAAGCAACCCCGCAGGAAGCCTTTCCGAAATGTACGGCGGCCAGGAAGTTGTTTTCCTTATAGTTTAATATATTATCATTGATAGAGACACCGGGAGTCACCAATTCGGTAATGCCGCGCTTCACCAGTTTCTTGGTCATTTTCGGGTCTTCCAACTGGTCGCAGATAGCCACCCGTTTTCCGGCACGAACCAATTTCGGAAGATAAGTATCGAGCGCATGATGAGGAAATCCCGCCATTTCAATCGTCTTTCCTTTTCCGTTAGCACGTTTTGTCAGTGTGATTCCTAATATTTCGGCTGCAACAATGGCGTCCGTAGAGTATGTTTCATAAAAGTCACCGCAACGAAACAGCATTACCGCATCCGGATGTTTCGCCTTCAAATCCAGAAACTGTTTCATCATGGGGGTGAGCACGATTTCTTCTTCGTTCACGGTTCTCTCCTTTTCTTTTTTATTGAGTATATACTGTGATTATCGGAACAAAGATAACGGTTTTTCGGCAGAGAATCAACGGAATCCACCGATTCAATTATCAAAATTAGTGTTGCATACCTTTAAAAAAGAACGGCGTTTTTCTTAACAAACAGGAGAAAACTATTAAAACGTGTTATAAAACATAGTATTTTACTTGGATAATTTGCTAATTTCCCAAGAGTCCGTATCTTTGCAATGTGTTTTTCATAGTATTAGATTTAAGGTTAACAAAGGTTGGAGCAAGGCGTTGCTCCTTTTTTTATGTCCATAAGCCGGGTTTTACCACCCGGCATGTTCATTTTTGTTTTCGTGCGCATCCGCATCACGTTTCTTTTCACTCTGATAATCCCATTCGATCTCGTCAACGTATTCTTTTCCATTATATACCGCAACAGCCTTGATTTTGTTTTTTCCTTTTTCAAGTGTCACCTGGTCGAAGATATAATGTACATCCGTATATCCCTTACGAATGCCTGTCAGTTCTTTGCCGTTCAAGTAAACTTTGGGAGTTCCGATATTTGAATAAACAGTGACGGAAGTCTGCTTCCGTTCGCGGTCCGTGTTACGTCGTTGCGTCAGATAGAGTACGGGAGACTTGCTCCAGTTCGCTTTATACCAGTAGTAAGAGTCCTTCTTTATTTTCCGGTCAAAGGTCATCAGCCCTTTCAGGTTCCGGGCAGGCACACCGCCACGGCTCCACATAGGCACGGCAAAGTCGAACATGTTCCATAGATAAGAAGCAATAATATAGGGATGCTCAGCTATCACACTCCACTGATATTCATGCGTCTTGGTCTGGAAAGTTTCCGGATAATAAGGCTTTCCCCAGTTCAACGCATCGCCCAGATACTCCGTCTGATGGTCAAGGTTGGCGTCGGCTCCATATTCGGTCAACATCAATTTCTGCCAGGGATAGTCTTTTTCGAGTCCTTCCACCCACGGTTTGATGTCCTGCACTTTCTTTTCGTACCAGCCGAAATAACGGTTCATGCCTTGTATATCTGTATTCTGATTCACCGGATGATTGGCGTGACCGTAACCGTTCACGGCAACCGTGTAGCGGTCAGGATCTTCCGTCTTCGCCAGATCGTGAAGAGATTGAGTCAATGACGCTGTGTATTCGTGAGGCTGATAAACCTCATTGTGCAACCCCCACACATAAATGGAGGGATGATTGAAACTCTGACGAATCAGTTCGCGGAGTTGTGTCTGCGCATTCTCCGATTCGTAGCCTGTCACCCGGTTGACAAAGGGGATTTCCGCCCAGATAATCAAGCCCAATGTATCACAACGCGAATAAAGATATTCCGACTGCTGATAATGAGCAAAACGCACGGTCGTGGCACCGACATCCATAATTTGAGCCAGGTCAAAATCATGTTCACGGTTGGTCAGCGCACTCCCCAGGCCCCACCAGTCCTGATGACGGGTAACACCATACATCGGATATTTCTCTCCATTAAGATAGAAACCTTTTCCGGCAACAATTTCGTAATGACGAACACCCAAAGGCTGCGTGACCTCGTCAATCACCTCACCATTTGCCAACAGACGGGAGACTACTTTGTAAAGATAAGGGTCCTCCCTACCTTGCCAGAGATGAGGATTCTTTAGTTTGAATGTTGATACATAGCTTTGCGTTCCTTGCGGAGTCAACTCAAGCGGCAGACATTGGGAAACCACCTTTTTCCCTTCCTGCGTATAAATACTGTTCTCCAGAACAAGCTGCGCAGGAGCCAGACTACCATTATCCAGCTTTACTTTAACAGTTATATCCGCCGAACGTCTTGATACATTCTTCTGAGTGATGTACACACCGGGAGAGGCGCAATCGGTCACTGTGATATTATTCTGCTCCGTAGTAATCAACCATACGGGACGGTAAATACCGCCATACACCCCAAACAAACTGTGATTGACAGGAATCACATCAGGACGGGCCGTATTGTCAGCCTTCACGATAATCTCGTTCTCAGCCCCCAGTTTCAAGGCAGTGCCTATCTCGAAAGCGAAGGCACTATACCCGCCTTTATGCGTTCCCACCAACTTTCCGTTGACATAGACTTCTGTGCAAGCCCCTACTCCTTCAAAACGCAAGAATACACGTTTACCCGCCAACTCATTTCCGAAAAACTGTTTCTTTCTGTAATAACCTACACCTTCGTAGAATGCATCAGCTTTCACTTGCATATCTTTCGCATTCCAGGTATGGGGAATTGTCACTTCCTCCCACTTGCCGTCCCATTGTGCGGAAGCACGCATAGGGTCCGTAGAAAACGGCCCTTTCTTAAATTGCCAGCCGGTATTGAAAGAAATGACATCACGTGCGGACGTATCATTCATAACTGCTCCCAGTAACAGGAGCAGAAATACAATCATATTTTTTACCATTAGATTATGAGTTCTTGTTTATCTGGCCATTTTATAAATCTCACATCCGCCCATTAAAAAAGCACCCACGCCATATACTTCAGTCATATTCCGCGTCACCTTCTTCGGATCGGCCCCGATAGGCTGTACATAACCTAATTTACCGTCTGCATCGACAGCAGAAACCTGTGCATTCCAGCCTTTTACCAGTATAGGAAGGAAAGTTTCCTTGTCCAGCAGTCCCTCGTTGATTCCGTAAGCCAAAGCATAGACAATAAACGTGGTACAGCTTGTTTCGGGTGACGGGTAAGAAGCCGGATCAAGCAGACTTGCATGCCAGAATCCGTCCGCATTCTGCAATTTAGCGACACGGGTACAGAGCTTCACGAACAGTTCTTCGTAAAACTTCCGGTTCTTGTCCTTTGCAGGCAGTTCTTTCAATATCTCCGCCAGCCCGCCGAGTACCCAGCCGTTGCCGCGTCCCCAGAAAACCTTCCGGCCGTTGGCCTCGCGTTGGTCAAAATACCGCCAGTCGCGATAGAAAAGATTCTCTTCCTTGTCGAAAAGGTGGTCATACGTAGCTTTGTATTCGCGGTTCATGAATTTGATATACTTTTTATCACCCGTCAGGACGTATAATTTAGTGTAGACCGGAGGAGCCATAAAGAGGGCGTCACACCAAGTCCAGCGTTCCAGTGTCTCAGGTTTGCGATAATCCAGCTTGAAATCGTCCGTCGGCGGGTTCTTCATCACCCAATCCGTGCGGGCAATGGTAGGATTGAGCATATATTTGTTCTTATATTTCCGGTAAAGGTCGATAAAGAGTTGTGAAACAGCGATGTCGTCGGCATGATACATCCGCTTGTCCGGCTGCCAGCCGTTACGGCTTCCGATACGGGTGAGCCATTTAAAATAATCCTTGTTACCGTCTTCACGTTCCGCCAATTCCGCCCAGTCGAGCATACCGACATATAGTACGGCGTTTGTCCAGCTCAGGTCACCATGTTCGGCGCCCTTGTTGGGGTTGGCTATTTGCCAGTCGGCAACTTTCTTCATCGTTTCTTTTATTTCCGCTTTACGGAAAGGAATGTTTTGTGCTTGCACGGTGAGGGTAGACAGCAGCACTGCTACGACCCCGATTTTTGTTCTTAGATTCATTCGTTTATCGTTTAAAAAATTATGAAAGTTCGGTAGTTTTTTGGTTCCAATACCCGACAAAGTACAAATATACGCCAAATATCGGATATAATTGAGGGATTTATTGGAAATATATATCCACCATGGTGGATATATAGATTCAACATATTGGGCATATATGCCCAGCGTGGTGGATATATATGCCCAATAAACAGGAAGTTAATGGTACGTTATACCATTAAGAAAACGTTACTTGCTGAAGTCAATGTCCAACGGCTCGATATTGTTTTCCGAACCGGCATATCCCGGTGTCTGATTGATATGTCCCTGCACATTTGTCGAAATAGCATTCAATGCAATCGGCCACAATACATTGTGGGGAGCAATGGTATATTCATTTCCAATCGGCGTTTTCACCCCTTTGTTATAGAAATCCGTTACATCCATAATGTGGTCGTAGAAGAAGTTTTTCTCGGAGAAATTATCCATACGGTAGGTACGTCCCTTATCGTCCGCCTTGCCGGTTTTAGCATAGATAAATGCGATACGGGTCAACTCCGTCTTACGCGGTTCTTCGTAATACAGTTCGCGGGCACGTTCGTCCAGAATCGTACGGATAGTCATCTGGTCAGCATCAAGTTCATCGGCTCCCGCTCTGCGGCGTACCTTGTTCACGTCATCGGCAGCTTTCTGGAGGCTGGTTGCATCACCCTTCCAAATGTATGCCTCAGCACGTAACAGATACGTTTCGGCAATACGGAAAATATACCAGTCGGCCCAACCACCGCGCCACCATTTATCTTTCTGGTCGGCAACGTTGGTCTTATAATGCGGCCACCCCACCCAGTCACGAATGGTATCGTTTACCAGGATGTTTCCTTTATCGTCTTTAAAGCGAACCGGTTGTCCGTACCATTCCGTACCTTTGAGTTCAGGATTATTGTAGGTCAGGTCGGTCATTTCTATCCAGTTGCCCGGAGCATGACGAAGATCTGTGTCATCCAGTGTCCAGATCATGTGCGTATGATACCAGGTAGAACGTGCTGTACATACTCCACGACCATATTGCTCAAGATAGGGATTTTTCTTTGCATCGTTATCGGTAAATCCGTTTTTGCCGTCGGGAGTTTTAATCTCGCCGTCTTTTGCAAACCAGGGAAGCACCTGCCGTTTGATTTCCAGTCCGGCTGCCGAACGAATATCCTCACCGGCATCATAACGGTCGAGCACCATGTAAAGTACTTCTTTGTTTTCAGGCAAGGATTTATTCTCAGACTGATGCAAGTCCCAAATCACATTCTTGGTAGCGTCATTCTTGTCAACACCGAAACGCTCTGTCATTAGATAGTGCACTCCGTCATTAATGACGTTATTGGCTGATTCGATTGCATCGTCAAATTCGCCCAATGCAAGATTGATCTTTGTCAGTAAGTGATAAGCCGCAGCCTGAGTCACCATACCGATATAAACGTTGTTTTTCAGATAAGGAGCCGTACGGTCCAAATCGTTTTTCAGATACCGCAAGATTGCTTCACGCTTCGTTGAATAAAAATCATAACGTGGCCCGGTGATTTCTTCTGTGATGAACGGTATATCCCCATACTGATTCACCAGACGGTAATAACGATAAGCACGATGGAAACATGCCAATCCTTCAATTTCCTTACGTTGGTCTTCATTGTCAAACTCTGCCGTTTCCGAACGGGTCAGCAATGTATTGGCGTCTTTAATACCTTTATACAGATAGGTCCAATAGTTATTAATCTGACTTGCATTTCCTGTCAGAGAAGCACTGGGAGTAATCTGTCGAACAAGATCCTGTGGAGAGTTTGCCGCGTCAGTACGTCCGTTGACACTTATATCCGAAAAGAAATATTCGGAAAGGATACAAGGGTCGGCAGAACCCGATGTGGGATAAAAATCAAAGTAACGGACGTCACGGTTCAACATATCCGTTCCGGTCTTCAGGCCGTTGTAATCCGCAAAAGAGATCTCCGGCGTATAGAATGAAAGTGGCTTCGGGTCCAGCCAATCCGAACAACTACTTGCTAATACAGCTACTCCAATCATGCAGGCAATGCCTGTTTTCTTATTATTTAGTTTCATCAGTCTGTAGATATTATAAAGTCAAGTTAATACCAAAATAAATTACTCTCGGGGTATTTGCATCACTGTTTTCCGGGTCGTAACCGGGCCAACCGGAGATATAACCTGCATTCTTCATCGTAGCATTGACGTTCAGGTTCTGAATCCGCAGCGGCTCTATCAGCTTCTTCGGGAAAGTATATCCGATTGAGATATTATCAAAACGCAGGAAAGAAGCGTTCTTGTAAATGGCATACGAAACGCCGGCAGGCTTCTTGTTGGCCAGACGCGGATATTCATTGTTACGGTTTTCCGGCGTCCAGTAGTCACGTTTAATCTGGTTCGTCACGTTCAGCAAAGCATTGTCGTTGGTAAAACGTCCCAATGTCTTTTTATGTCCGATATAGGAGTACATATTGAACGAGATATTGAAGTTCTTGAACAACGTGAAATCATTACGCATACTCCAACGCAGACGCGGCATCGTAGTTCCCTGGAATTCCTTATCCGTATTGTCATATTTGTAGTTCATGTCTTTATCCAGCAGATGAACGTCACCCGGCTGCTGACCGTATTTGGCAGCTTCTTCACGTTCTTCTTCCTGCCAGATTCCCACTACCTTGTAATCCCAGATTTCATCAATATCGTGTCCGATGAAACGCTTGTTCTTGATATCGTCCGCTTCACGCTGGCCGATAACGTTACCGTCCGCATCTTTCACATCTTCCATGATTCCGTACAGGTGAGTTATCTTGTTCTTGTTATAAGCCAGGCTGAAAGAAGTACGCCATGTAAGCTTATCCATTCTGATGTTGGTAGAGTTCAGTGAAAGCTCGACACCGGTATTCTGGACCTCACCGATATTAGACATCACGGAGCTGTAACCGATCAGGCTGGGCAACTCACGGCTGACAAGCAGGTCGGTCGTAATCTTCTTATATACATCCAGGTTCGCGCTCAGTCTGCCTTTCAGGAAAGTCAGGTCCGTACCGATATTCCATGAAGTCGTTGATTCCCATTTCAGGTTGGGATTAGCCATAGTAGAAGCGTAGAAAGTGTTGGCGGTCACCAGACTGCCGGTTGCCGGATCCACATAAATGTATTTGCGCGGGGCCAACTGCATGAATGCAGCATAAGTACCTACGGCACGGTTACCATTCTTACCCCATGAGAGACGCAGTTTACCATATTCGAACCAATCCGGACGGTGCAGGAATTTCTCTTCAGAGAACACCCAACCCAATGCGATAGCCGGAAAAGTGGCACGCGGGTTGGCAAGACCGAAAGCCGAATATCCGTCACGACGTACAGTGGCGGTAATCAGGTAACGCTGGTCGTATACATAGTGCAGACGTCCCATAAAGGCGTCTCCTGTACGGTAGACATCATCACTGGATACGTTAGGGCTGGTACCGAAACCGATACCTCCATAACCCAGTTCGTCGGTAGGCAGGAAGTTTTCATTCGTCATTTCATCATGCCAACGCTGGAACTTCTCCCAGTTGGCAAGGAAAGTAAAGTCAAAAGCGTGCTTGCCGAATGTCTTGTTCCACTTCAGCATATTATCCCATTGCCAATAGAAATCCTTCGTATGCGTACGTTCCACACGGCCGTTCTGCGAACCGGAGTCGGGAGAAGCGGCTGCCTTATGGAAAAGATAGTTTGTCCATTCAAAACGCGGAGAATAAGTAGTCTGGATAGAAAAGCCCAAAGGAAGGGTGATTTTCAGATAAAGAGCTGCATTCAAGTTCTCGATGTCATTGCGTTTATTCTGGAAAGCCGGAGCAAGCAACGGGTTGCTCTGGTTATTGTTACCGGTAGGGTATTGTTTCAAAGTCACTCCATCGTCTTCGTAAAGGCTTCCGAAAGGTGAAAGAGTAGTGTAATTGCCGGATGAACTACTGATATATCCCTCATCACGTGAAGTAAACTGTGCGTTCACACCGTAAGTAAGGAAGCTCTGTATCTTATTCTCCAGGTTGATACGTGCACGGATAGCACTGTATCCTCCGCCACGCACGTTACTCTCGTTTTTCAGGTAGTTGATAGATGAATAATAAGACATTTCGTCTTTCTTTCCTGCCACGCTGACCGTGTAATCCTGACGTAACGCTACATCCTGATAAATGACATCGCGCCAGTCTACAAGACGTCCGGCCAAATAGTTGTTGACCTCCGTATTGGTAAATTCAAGACGTGTCAGCCAGATACTTGTCGGGTCGCCTTTATCGTTTCCCATCCAGTTTGCCAAGTCCGCATTGGACATGTGTGCCGGATTGTCGAAATATCCGGTAGCTGCTTTTGAAGGATTCTTGCTAACTTCCACATCCCGGCGGAAATTGATGAAATCCTCTCCTTCGTATACTTCCGGCAAAGAGTTCACCATTGAAAGTCCCCATGTACCACTGAAATTGATAATCGGTTTCGTTGAACTTGTTCCTTTCTTGGTAGTAATCAGCACAACGCCATTGGCTGCCTTCGCACCATAAACGGCTGTGGAACTGGCGTCTTTCAATACGTCTATCTGCTCAATGTCGTTAGGATTGATGTCGGTCATCTGTCCCGAATAGATTACTCCGTCCAATACAATCAGAGGTTCAAGGGAAGATTTATCCGTACTCGTTGCACGTAGGTTGTTTTTACCACGCACCATCATGCTGGTGTTACCCTTCGTGTCGGTTTCGATACCTACCGAAAGTCCGGCCACACCCGTGCGGAGCATATCCTGAACAGTTTTCGGTTGTTCTTTTTCAAGGTCGCTGGCTTTCAAGGATGCCACGGCTCCGGTCAGGTCTTTCTTCTTCATTACACCGTAACCTACCACTACGACCTCCTCCAGTGTCTTGGAGTCTTCCTTCATTTTGATGATAGACTTCTGCCCGGCTTTCACCGTCTGAGTCGTATAACCGATATACGAGATCTGAAGCGAAGATCCGAAAGGCGCTTCCAGTTTGTAGTTACCGTCAATATCGGTAATCACACCGGTCGTTGTGCCGGCTACCAAAACATTAGCTCCGATAATGGGCTCTCCGTTCTCGTCTACAACTTTACCGATGATTGTAGTCGCCTTGCCCGTTTGTGCCGGAGTACTCTTTTTGGGGAACAAGGCAATCTGTGTGCTGGTCACTTCAAATGACAGGTCAATGCCTTTCAGCATTTCTCCTACCGCTTTGGATACAGGAACCTGTTTCACGTTCAGGCTGACTTCCTGTTTCACATTTACTTGTGTTGCGTCATAAAAGAAGGTATAGCCGCTGGTTTTCTCAATGCGTGCCATAGCTTCGGACAATGGAATTTTCGAGAAGCTTATCGTTATCATCTTCTCTTTTACTTGTGCAGAAAGTACAACGCTAAAAAATAATAGCGTTAAAAGTGCAAAATGCTTTTTTAAATTCATATTTTTGCGATATTAAAAGTTAACTGTAAGGAGGCTGCATTAAAATGGGTCAGATTTTAATGTTCACTCACTTTCTTCGGTTAATAAAAAACTTGATTTGGTAGGGGGGAAAGCCGGAAGCGGAACTTCCCCCTTATTTATTCTATATCTTCATTATATCATAGGCTCGCCTTTCTCTCTTACTTATTTGTCAAAAAAATCATTTTACCGATATTGAACTCGGATATTTGCATTGTGTGTTACCACTTATTGTTTCTGCTTCGGTAAAATTGTCAACATATTCTCATCATTAAATTCATAGTTGATAGGATGAATGCGCGACATGATTCGCATGATTTCTTCCAACGGTTCGTGCCGCAAGGTGAATGTGTATCTGTACTGTTCCTGCAATTCCGGAGACAAATTTATCTTCACATTATACCATTTGGACAGAAGAGGGCAAATCTCATCCAACGGCCTGTTTTTAAATACAATCTGATTGCTTGCCCACGAGACAGCCAACTCGATATCTCCTTTTTCTATTTGAAGCCGTCCGTTACGCTTGTTGAAAGTACCGACTTCTCCCGGATGCAGAAAACGGGTTTCCGCTTTCGTCTCCAACGACACCGAACCTTCTTTCAGGCTGACAAATGTATTTTCCGAACCGGGAAAGGATTCTACATTGAATTTTGTACCGTGTACGGTGATTTTCATTCCTTCGGTTTCAACGACGAAAGGATGATCTTTATCGTGGGCCACATCAAAGTAAGCCTCTCCATTCAACCGGACATTTCTGTTTTTCGAATAATAATTCGTATTATAAGTAAGCGAAGTAGCCGAATGAATCCATACATTCGACCCGTCCGGCAGAGCTACTTCCGATTTACCTCCCCAATTGGAATAGGTTTGTTGCGCCATTTCCGGCTGACCGATCTTTATACCTATATATAAAGAAACGGAAAGGAAGACAGCCACAACTACGCAGGCAGCCGCAACATAGCGTTGAAAACGGGGGAAAGCCCACAAACGAACAGGTTGTTCCTTATCTTTGAGATTCACTTCAACTTTATCTTCAGACCTTTCCATATCTTCAGCTTGTCTCCGTTCAGCCTCCTCACACTCCTCCATACGCTGCATCAACTCTTTCCAGTAGAAATCTACGTCCGGCGTATAATTGATAACTTTAGCACGCACCTTTTCCCAAACTCCCCGAAGTTCTTCATACACCTTCCGGTTCTCATCGATAGACACCCACTCCTCCAAGTGCTTTTTATCAGCATCGGAGATGTCTTGTTTCAGGTCGGAAATGATTAACTCCCAAGGTATTTCTTTTTTCATGCTTCGCTGTCGTTTTTAACTGTTACCGATACTAAGACACAAAAAACGAATCATACCCTTATTCAGAAAAGCATTTTTTTAGTTTCTACTAAAAAAATATTCTTTAACTTTGCAACGTCTCACTAACCTAATTACAAACACTATGGACGATATGTTCCTTTTGCAATTGATAAAGAATGGTGATAAGCAGGCGTTCAAGTACGTCTTCGATACTTATTTCACTGTTCTTTGCCGCTTTATGTATTTGTATTTAGGAGATACACAAGAAGCGGAAGATATAGCAAGTGACATCTTTGCGTCCGTATGGGAAAACAGAAAAAAACTTGAAATCAGGCTTACTTTCAAAGCTTATCTTTTTCAGGCTGCCAAAAACAGGTGTCTGAACGCTATACGAGACAGAAAGGCTACTGTCTCACTGGACGATATCAACGGACAGGACACTCCGCAAGTAAGCATCACCGATTCACTGGAAACAGAAGAACTGAATAATTTAATTCAGGAGGCTATCCTGTCACTTCCCGAAAAATGTCGTGAGGTATTTCTGCAAAGCCGCACGAAGAACCTGACAAACCAGGAAATCGCGGAGTCAATGAATATATCTGTCAAGACAGTAGAGGCACAAATCACGAAAGCGCTGAAACAAATCCGGAAGTTCTTGGGTACACAATATCAATATTTGTTCTAAGTTTCCCGGCAGATAAAAGATGGAATGATCCTACTTCTTTTCCGCCAGATAAACCCCTAATATGATGCAAGCCGCCCCCATTAACGTAATCCATGTGATTTGTTCGTGGAGAATGAGCACCGAAGCCACCATCGTCACCAACGGATTCAAATAGATATAATTGGAGGCCCGCATCGTTCCCAGCTGTTTCAAAACCACATTCCAAAGAATATAGCAGATCAAAGAAGCCAGGACTGCCAGGAACAAGAGATTGGACAATACGAGCGGTTGCAGAAGCACATCAAAATCCGGTTGCAGCGGATGAAGAAGAAAAGCGGGAAGAATAGTCAATACCCCATAGAAAAATATCTTACGGGTAATAAATACCGTGGGATAACGTCCCGTCATCCGCTTTATTACCAGACTATAAAAAGCCCATGACAGAGCCGCAAGCAAAGTGAGCAAATCACCCACAGGAGAGAGCTTCAACACCACACTTCCGTTAAAGACGACCAGCCCTACGCCAATCAGGGCCAACAGCGAACCATAGATCAGCCCTTTCGTAGCCTTCTCACTCTTATAAAAGATCAGGGAAAGAATCGTAGTCAGCAGAGGAGCCGTGCAAATGATGAAAGCAACATTGGAGGCTTGGGTAATCCCCAAAGCTGTATTTTCTGTGAAGAAATAAAGCGATCCGCCGAATACGCCTCCCGCCACCAACCAAAGCTCATCTTTCAAATTATCGGCAAACAAGTGTTTTGGAGAAATCGCCCAAATACCTATATAGGCTATCAAAAAGCGATAAAAGAAAATTTCCTGAGGAGTGAGTCCGTGATTAATCAATACTTTCGTTGCAATAAAGGTCAGCCCCCAGATAGCAACCGTCAGTATGGCAATCAGATGATAGTATCCGTGCGTCAGTTTCATACTTATACTTTTAATAATGCCGCAAAGATACAGGGAATCACGAAAATATATACCGACTCTTATGAATATATTTCAGACAGAATCTCGACTAAACAAAACTATAAATAGTCACTTCCTGCCGAAGCACCCGGTCACTGTCAAATAAAATACCAATAAACGCAAAGGGTTCATTGTATAAACAAATCTTACCAAATAAGGAAAAAACTAAAAAACGGCAAATCCTCACGATATTTCTTCTTTACACTTTATCACCGATATTGCATAAACCCGCTTCGAGTTTTTAATAAATAATGAAATAGTTTATTATAAACGGTTTCCAAGTTTATTAAAAACTATTTTTAGGCACTTTCAGTTACTCAAATCGAATTATTGCAACAAAAATGGGCAAGAACCTTCACAGTTTCTTGCCCATTCGTTATCCTCATATGCAATTTTGCACATTCACCTATTGAACCTATGTAATAATACTTATATATTTCATGATTACTTTTCTGTTTTTAATTTCCCCAAATATACGAAATAAAAACGAGAAAGTCAATAGGTAAAGCGTGGTTATCTGAAAATAAACACGTAAATTTTCATCCATATATGATTATCAAGGACTTACTTTCTTTGTTATTTACTACGGTTCTTCACCAGTCTCAAAGAACTCGTGACAAATATAATTATTTTAATAACACAATTAAATAAGAGTACAATAAAAGTGCGTTACTAGAATCCAATGAATGTATTGAAATGAGTGTTTTCTTTAAAAAGCATAATGTGTGAGCACTCCTGTACGTATTGTTTTATGAAACGTAACCGTCCTCTTCCTCCCTTGCGTCTGGAGCTGAAGGAATTGAAAGTGAATCTGGGTGAAGGCAACTTTATTTTTGTAGGCAGCAGTACAGATGAATGGGCGGCTAATGTCCCGTCAGAATGGATTGAACAGGTGCTGGACTATTGTGACGATTTTGATAACAGGTATCTTTTCCAGTCAAAGAAGTCCGTCCTTTGCACTACCATTGAGACGAACTGTTTTTATCCGGATATAATGAGGAATGCTCCGGTACCTCAGGAACGTGCGGTTGCTATGCGAGAAATTGCTAGTCATGGCATCCCAACCTACGTAACTTGTGAACCTCTAATGAAATTCGATTTGAGAGAATTGGTGGAACTGGTCGGTATGTGTTCGCCACAGCAGGTGAATATCGGTCGTAACTCACGGTATGATATTATCCTTCCCGAACCGACTGCGAATGAAGTGAAAATGTTGAAGGCGGAACTGGAGAAGGTTACAAAAGTGGAAGTAAAGGCGAATGCTTATTGCTAGATAAAATAGATTTTAATGTTTTGTTATACAAAAAACTAAGGGGAAATATTATTTCTGATTTTATAATATGTATAAGACGAATATTTTGGGGGATTAATGCAATATATATCCAGTTAATCATTATTTTTGCGGCAGACCTTAGAATTATTAATAGATGGAATAACATATATATATAGACTCTGATACTTATTTATCATAATTTGAAAAATGCATTCGAATCTAGAAGATAAAATATTGATTCAAGGCTTAGTCGAAGGAAATTCTAAAATTTTCGACTATATATTTCTGCACTATTATTCGGTGCTGGTGGCTTATGTAATCAAACAAGGGATAGATAATGCGGCTGCCGAAGATATCGTTCAGGATTTTTTTATCAAACTATGGATAAATCGAAATTCACTTTCCATCACCGAATCATTAAAAAATTACTTTTTTATTTCTATAAAAAATAAGTGTTACGATTATTTCCGGCACGAAAAGGTGGAAGAAAAAGCAAAAGAAATGCTGTTGCTTGACAGTGAAGAGGGTTTCAACGACAGAGATCATCTTGCCGAAAGTGATTTGCGGGAACTTATAAATATGGCTATTGGAAAATTGCCGGATAAGTGTCGGAAGATATTTATAATGAACCGCTTTAAACATATGAAACCTGCCGAAATAGCAGAACTTGAAGGGGTGTCCGTCAGAACCGTTGAAGGACATATAGGCAAGGCTTATAAGCTTTTGCGGAAGGAATTGAAACCCTATTTGCCGGCAACCCTTATTGCCTTATTGCTAACCTGACTGGAGTAAACGATAAGAAAATATCTATCTATTTGCCACATATACAGCTTATTATAAAAAAGTGAAATAAAAAGATGCGTGGAGAGCACGTATTTTTTTATTCCGCCACGTCCTTATTATGATTACGAGTTAAAAAAACATATCGGAATGAAAGAAATGGATGAAATACAAGATGAACTACTAGGCAGATTCGTTAATGGCGAGCTGTCCGACGAAGACATTGAGAAATTGAACGAATGGAAAACTCAGTCTGAAGAAAATGACTTGTTTCTCAAGGAGATTGAGCAGATAGCCGGTGATTGCAAACGCCTGGAAGTGATGGAGCAGATTAATAGTAACGGAGCATTGGCAGCTGTCAAACGACGGATTGATTCCGAATTCAAATGGAAGCGGATTCTGAATGTCTGGCAGAGAGTGGCGGCGGTTCTTATCATTCCTTTGATTCTTTTTTCTGTTTACCAAAACTTGTTGCCGTCGCAGGAATCTGAAGTTGTATGGAATGAAGTACGTACTCCGTATGGTTTAATATCCAAAATAATGTTGCCGGACAGCACGGTTGTTGAGTTGAACGGGCGTAGCAAACTGAAATATCCGTTGGTTTTTAGCGGAGATGAACGTGTTGTTGAATTGGATGGTGAGGCTTTTTTCAAAGTAAAAACTAACAAGAAAATGCCGTTTATTGTGAAATGCAATACTATCGAAATACAAGCGGTAGGTACATCATTCAATGTTTTGAAAATGGAGTCGGGGGAAGTAGCAACCTCGTTACTTGAAGGAAAAGTGAATTTGTTGAAAGAAACGTCGGGTGGAAGGCATAAATTGATAAGTATGTTTCCGGGGCAAACGGTAAAATATAACTGTATTGAAAACAAGATAACCCAACAGGAAAATAGCGGAATTGACCGGTATGTCGCATGGAGAGAGGGCAAGTTGATTTTCAGAAGCGAGCCTTTGCCAAATGTCCTGGAGCAACTGGGACGCCGTTATAATGTTGATTTTGAGATAGAAGGAAAGTTGGATGGCAAGCATGTTTATACCGGAACTTTTGTTAATAAGAGTTTGGATAAGGTATTGGAATTCATAGAACTGACTACTCCGGTTACTTTTGAATCATCACCGGAAAAGAGTGATGAAAAGAGAGTGATTAAAGTATGGAACAGAGCGCGGAAATAATTTTAATTCTCTTCAGAAAAGGCCTTGAGGGGGGATACAAACATAATTAATCTTTAAAATATATCATGAAAGAAAAACAAAAGCACATTGGTAACAGGTCTATTGACACTAGAAATGTACAACGATTAAGAAAGGTGTTTTCTTTGTTAGTGTTCAGTTTGGTTTTTAATTTGGTGGCTGTGGCGGGCGTGCAAGTTAAAGGCGGCAAGCTAACCATTAATGAAGTGGATAAACCGGTCAAAGAGATTTTGCAGAAAATAGAAAGCCAAAGTGATTATAAGTTCTTTTATAATGAGGGGCTGGTTAATGTGGAGCGAAAGGTAACCCTGAAAATAAAGAATGCAACGATTAATGCCGTACTTGATAAATTGTTTCTGGGAACAAATGTGAAGTATCGGATGGATGAAAGTAACATAGTTCTTTATACTGCCGCACAGCCAACCCAGTCGAAAGGGACGAAGAAGGTGAAAGGAGTTGTTGTGGATACTTCTGGAGAGCCTGTTCCCGGAGTGAATGTCATTCCGAAAAGCGACTCGAAAGGAGGAGTGATTACTGATCTTGACGGTAATTTCTCGATAGATCTGAATACTCCCAATGAAACATTAATATTTTCATTTATAGGCTTTAAAAAACAAGAAGTGGCGGTAAGTGGCAAAAGTCAGTTGACGGTTACTTTGGATGAAGAGTCAGTTGTTTTGGATGAAGTGGTGGCTATCGGATATGGTGTGGCTAAAAAAAGCAGTATTACCGGTTCCATCACAAGCGTAAAAGCTGAAGATTTGCCTAGAGCTGCCAATGCGTCTATAAATAATATGTTATCCGGTAAAGCTTCGGGTGTGCAGGTACTTCAGACCAGCGCGCAACCGGGTGGTGGCGTGAACATCATTATTCGTGGTGCCGGTTCGGTTGATGCCGGAAATTCTCCGCTTTACGTTATCGATGGTTTCCCTATCAATAATAGTAGTGTGGAACCGGGTGAGGGGGATTATAGTGTAGGAAAACGTGACCCGCTGAGCTCTATCAATCCTGCAGATATTGAATCTATTGAAATTTTGAAAGATGCGGCCTCTACCGCTATCTATGGTGCGCGTGCGGCAAACGGTGTGGTTCTTATAACTACCAAACGTGGTAAGGAAGGACGTACTAATGTAGACTTCTCTTATACGGGGTCTGTGCAACAGGTGGACAACTACTTCGATATGCTTGATGCTAAGGGGTTTATGGAATACTCTAACTTCTTGGGAAAAGAACAATACCTCATCTCACGCAATATGGCTCCTTATGGTCCGTTGACACAAGATTTTTCAGACTATAAGCCCGCATACAGGACTGCGGAGATAGCCAATGCCAGCAAAGGGACAGACTGGTGGGATGAAGTAACCCGTATGGGACAGGTGCATGATGTAAACTTTTCGGTTTCGGGAGGTAGCAGCAAGACCAATTTTCTTGTATCGGCCAATTATTTCGACCAAAAAGGTTTGATTGAGAACTCTGACTTCACACGCTTTACAGCCCGTATTAATTTGGACCATAAAATATCAGACCAGATAAAAGTGGGTGTTTCGGCTACAGGTTCTTATATAGATAATGGTAATGTACAGTTGGGTGGAACCAATCAGACTTCGGGCGTGCTTATGTCTGCGTTGCAGATGAGTCCTTTGGCACCGGTACGCAACGATAATGGTGATTATTATATCAACCCTCTTAACGCTACCTTGCCAAACCCTGTTTCTTTCCGTGAAATAGACGACAGTACCATTCAAAAACGTCTTTTGGCGAATGGATACGCTGAGTATTCTCCGATAAAGGATCTTACCTTCAAGGCCGGTGTAGGTGTGGATAACAAGTCCGGGCTTAGAAGTAGCTATCTTCCCACAACCTTCCTTCACGGCGCGGCTGCAAACGGTAAAGCTACTAAGGAGATAAACAACAATATGGATTTGTTGTTCAACATTACAGCTAATTATAATAAGACAATAAAACAAAAACATAATGTCAGCGCCTTGTTAGGATATGAATACCAAAATTTTGCTTATGATGGGTTCAGTGCTCAGGTGATAGACTTCTTTACCGATGCTTTTGAGAGTAATAATATGGCTGCGGCGGAAGGTATGCCTACGGTAAAATCTTATAAGAACGCCAATACGCTAGCTTCTTACTTTACGCGCTTTTCTTACAACTATGATGAGAAATATATCGCAAGCCTGACTTTGCGTCGTGACGGTTCTTCCAACTTCGGTGCCGGAAACAAATGGGGGTTCTTCCCCTCGGCGGCTTTCGCATGGCGTATTATTCAGGAAGACTTTATGCAGCCTCTCGAATTTGTAAGCAATTTGAAGTTACGCCTTTCTTACGGACAGACAGGTAACAGCGGCATCGGTGACAAGGCTTTGGCATATTATGGTCCTACGGAGTATCCTTATGCTTTCGGTGATGATATTGTTACTCCCGCCAATAAGCTACAGATAGAAAATGATAAGTTGAAATGGGAAACCACTACTGAATTCAACATCGGTATTGATTATGGCTTTTTCAAGAATCGAATCTCGGGGTCTTTAGAATATTATAATAAGGTAGTAAGTGACCTTCTTTCTTATAGAACGTTGCCTATCTATAGCGAATTGAGAAAGGTGGCGGATAATGTGGGGGCCACTCAGTTGAGCGGTTTTGAGTTCGACTTGCATACTGTAAATATTGAAGGCAAATTCAGATGGAGTACAGATTTCAACATCTCTTCTTACAAGGATCGTTGGAAAGAGCGTAATCCGGATGTGGTGCTCGATCCATGGGTGGGAAAACACGACCCTATTCGCGCCGTTTATGGCTTCCTTACAGATGGTATCGTACAGGAAGGTCAGGATGTGCCTCATATGGAAGGAGAACTTCCGGGTAACTTGATTTACAGGGATGTGAACGGATATGATGAAAACCATCAATTGACAGGTAAGCCCGACGGAAAGATCAGTGACGCGGATAAAGTGTTGTTGGGTAGCACAGATCCTGGATTCTCTTTCGGATTTGGTAATACATTCGAGTATAAAGGTTTTGACCTTAACATATTCTTTTATGGAATGGGAAACCGTATCTTATTGAATAGGAATAAAGAAACGTTTCTGCTGAATGCGGCACGTCTTCCTAACAGCAACATAAATATGATGGCGGATGTATCCAAACTTTACCGTCACGACAAACCGAGTACAAAGTATCCAGGCATCGCTCCTAACCCATATCAGGGATATAGTGACTTTCTTGTGGAAAACGCTTCTTTTATACGTCTTAAGAATATTACATTGGGTTACACATTCCCAAGGAAACTATTCAAAAACAAACTCAACATGAGGGTCTATGTAGACGCTCAGAATTTATTGCTGTTTACTAAATATACAGGTGTTGATCCCGAAATGGATAGTCTTGGAGCTTATCCTAATGCTAAATCAGTGTCATTTGGATTAAGTTTGGGTTTTTAATTTTAAATTAAATATATTATGGCATTATGAGAAAAAAACTATATTTTTCAATATTTATGTTAGTGTCCACTGTATTGTGTGGATGCGAAGGAAGCCTGAATCCTTCTGTTTATGACAAATTAACAAGCGATAATTTCCCTAAGACCGAACAGGATGCGGAAAGTCTTGTTAACTCTGTTTACTACCAGTTTAGAGGAGGTGAATGGAACAGATATAATTCCAACAACAATTCACGATTAGTACAAGGTTTGTTCTGTACAGATGAATTTACCTGCCATTGGGATGGATTCTGGGATACTCCTTTCGTTTTCAATTGGCAACCGGACCAGTTTCCATTTTCCGATATGTACTATATGTTTATTCCAGCGGTAACGACTGCTACATCTGCCATTGCGCAGCTTAACAAAATGGAAGATGTGTTGAAGCCTGAGATGCTGAAAAGATATATTGCCGAAATAAAGGTGGCACGTGCCTATTTCATGTATGATCTTTATAATCTTTATGGTCCTGTTTCTGTAATCACCAAAGAGGAAGATGCCTTGAATATTGCCGATTACAAATATCAGCCAAGACCTACGAACGAGGAAATGGCAAAGCTTATCGATGAGAATCTGACCGACGAAATTATTAATTCGCTGCCGGAACAGTGTGAAGGAGAAGAATACGGGCGTATGGATCAGGGAGCGGCATTGATGTGCAAACTCAAACTTTATCTTCACGAAAAGAACTGGCAAGGTGTGGTAAACTGTGCGGATAAGATTAAAGCTTTAGGTTATACACTTGAACCTACATATAAAAATATATGGTCTATTGATAATGAGCAGAACAATGAAATCATCTTCGCTATTGTTTGCAAACCTTCTCCGGAAGGAGTAGCCAATAACTTCCGTGCACATGTATTGCCTTCCGACTGGGTTTCTCCAAATGGCTATCCCAGTCAGGGATGGAACGGATATAAAGTTCCTTGGCAGTTCTACGATACGTTCGATCCTCAAGATACAAGATTGGAAACTTTGTACCGCTATTATCGGAACGAATTGGGAGAGACAGTGGATGCCAGAGATAAACTGTATGGCGCTTTGCCGTTGAAATATTCGGAAGACCCTTCCGGAACGGATGTAAACCAGGGAGTGGACTATGTTATTTACCGCTATGCGGATGTTCTTTTGGCGAAGGCAGAGGCACTTAATGAGTTGAACGGTCCTACAAAGGAAGCTATCGGCTTAATCAACGAGGTACGTGAAAGAGCTTTCCCGAACATGCCTGAAAAATTACTCAGCTTGGATGACTACGCGGGTGATAAAGGTAAATTGAGAAACCGTATTTTGGAGGAAAGAGGATGGGAACTCTATTTTGAGGGTAACAGACGTGAAGATTTGATTCGTCATGGGAAATTTGTGGAATATGCAAATGATCCAAACAGAATGGGAGATACGAATCATCGTCCTAAGAACCCTCAGCAGAATGCAAAATCATATCATGTGCTTTATCCTATACCCAACAAGGCGATTGTGGAAAGTAAAGGTGTGTTGAAACAGAATGAAGGATATTAATGTATTATTAACTATATAAATTTATGATTATGAAAAATTATTTGAAAAGTATTGCGTTGATGTTTACTGCAACATTGTTTGTAGCTTGTGGGAGTGATGATCCTGTTACCGATGATAAGGAAACGGATGGTGGAAAAGAATTGGTAGCGGATTTCGACTACGTGGTAGAGGAAGGTGGAACCGGTAAAGTGACTTTCACCAATAAATCTCAGAACGCTACTGATTATGAATGGTCTTTTGGTGACAAGAAAGACGGATCGTCCATTATGGAGAATCCTGTTTATACTTATGAAGCTACTGGAACATATAAAGTGACATTAACTGCTATTGATGCTAAAGGTAATTACAAAAGTACAGAAAAAGAAGTCGAAATTGTAATGAACAAACCGGAAGTCAGCATAACAATAGACAATAAATTTGATGATTGGAAAGACATTCCATGGCGTGATGATGTTACATTTGATGGTGGTATTACCGGAATAAAAACTGCTGCTACGGACAAAACTCTTTATGTTCTTGTAAAATCCAACTCAGAAGTGTACACTTCGGGTACTAAAATCTATATAGGTATTGATATGGATAATAACAGAGAGACGGGTGAGAACCAAAAAGGAGAAAACCGCACTGGAGCAGATGTATTAAAACGTGTTGCAGGATTCTTTGTATGGGGATATACTTGGAAAAACAAACCGGAAAATCAATATATTGGCTGGGATTGGATTAAAGATGGAACTTGGGTTGAATGGGTTTCTACACTGGTTGGAAATGAAGGCTTTTATGAATGGAAAATAGATTTGGAATACGCTAAAGCTCAATTATTGGCTAATCAAGTGTTTCAGGATGATGAATTAAGCAAAGACCCTCAGTTTGCTACAAAATGTTCTACAGATTATATCAGAATGTATGCATGGTTCAAAAATAATATAAATGCTGATGGAGTCTTCTATGGACGGGTTCCTAATGAAAAGGACGTAACTTTCAGTATTAAACTTAATGAATACGTAGAAAAGGCTAATTGATGTTTTTTTTAAGGTAATTTTATATTAACCATATAAGGGTGGAAGAAATATATTGATGTATATTTAATATTGAATATTTTCTTCCGCCCTTTTATTTTAGAATATAATTATGAATATCAATATAAAATATTTGACGGTTGTTTCCATGTTCTTAGGACTCATATCATGCGATAAAAATGAAGGAAACGATGACACTGGTTTTAAGGGAATTTCATTCAACAAAACTTATGAAGCCGAAACGGAAAAGACATTGAAGAATCCATATATGGGATGGGCACTGTATTCTGAAGGAGGAAAGACACAGGATAATGCTGATACATATTGGACTTTGCAGGATGAGGCGGCTCAAAAATATGCAGGAGTTTTTTATGTTCGCTGGCCATGGGCTGCATTTGAGCCCAAAGAGGGAGAATATGCCTGGGAACATGATGATAACTTTAAGAAGTTGATTCAGGGAGCACTTGATAGAGGACTTCGTTTAGCTTTCAGAGTTACAGCAAATAGCCGCGATTGTGAAAAACCTGCAATTCCGGATTATGTAATAGAGGCGGGAGCCGAATATTATATAGAAGAACCGGGGCACAAAAATCCTTATCCTGATGATCCTGTTTTCTTAGATAAATACACAAAATTCATCAAGGCTTTTGGCGAGAAGTTTAATGATCCTTCTATGGTAGATTATGTTGATTGCACAGGTTTAGGCTGGTGGGGAGAGGAACATCACTATGGATGGAAAAACTCTAGTAATAGGATTAGTTCATTAAAGCGTATAATGAATGCTTATGCTGAAGCATTTGATAAAGTTATTGTAGTGACCAATTTTGAAAGAGCTGCCGATGAAAAACAATTGGCTTTTGAGGAATTGGGGCTTTCTCCTCGTAGAGATGGCTATGCCAGTACGCATTTTAATGCGTCTCAACAAAAAGAGTTTGCAAGACATTATCCAAGTAAAGTTCTTATAGCAGAAGCTTGTTATTGGGGAACTACACATATCAGTTCGTATGAAAATGGGAAATGGCAGTCTTGGTCGGTATATTATAAGGATGTGGTAAGCCTTGCTTTGGAAACCCATGCCAATTATTTGGATTTGCGTACGACTAATGAAACTTCACGCTATCTTAATGATGCCAGAGATCAGGTGAAACGTTTTGTAGCTGAAGGAGGTTACCGTATCTATCCGGAAGAAGTGAATGGAAGTATAAAAGGTGAAAAAATGACAATAAAACATTCATGGAAAAATTTGGGTGTCGGTGTACTTCCAAACAACAACAACCATTTGGGATATAAATACAAAGTAGCTTTTGCCTTGTTTAATGACAAACAGGAGTTGATAAAGGAATGGTATTCAAGCAAGGTTGAAGTAAGTGAACTTATAGGTGACAATGTAATATCGGTTACGGAAGAATTTGATTTGAAAGATATTCAGTCAGGTACCTACCAATTGGCGGTAGGAATAGTAAACCAGCGTGAAAATGACTCAAAAGATATAACGTTAGCCATTAAATATCCGAAGATTATCAGTGGTGAATGGGTTTATGTGGATGATGTTGCTGTTGAAATGGAGTGAAAAATATGATAAAACATATATGTGTGATCATCAGCTGCATTTATCTGTCATCTTGCAGCTTTTTTATGAATAAAGAAGAACAAACGACAAATTATATACCGGATACTACCCATAATCTTAAAAACCCGTATATGGGTTGGTCGCTTTATTCGGAAGGTAGAAAGCGTCATACTGACGGAAAAGAGTATTGGATACATCAGGATAGGGCTGCGAGAGAGTATGCCGGTGTATTTTATCTTCGTTGGAAGTGGGAGGATCTGGAACCCGAAGAAGGAAAGTATGCATGGGAGTGTGATTCTGTTTTTATAAATCTTATACAGGGTGCGTTGGACCGCAATTTGAGATTGGCTTTCCGAGCATTTGTGCATACAGGTACCCCCAAGTATGTATTGGAGAAAGCGGCGACATACGAGCATTGGGGAAAACAGACGCCTTACGCAGACGATGAGTATTTTCTTGAAAAATATACGAAGTTTATTGAAGCCTTCGGAAAGAAATTTAATGATCCGTCCATTGTCGATTACATAGACAGCTACGGTCTTGGCTGGTGGGGTGAAGAGCATAATATCAAATATAAAGATCCGGATAAAAAATATGAAACGCATGACCGGATTGTAAAGGCTTATGCCAAAGCTTTTGATAAAGTTATTAATGTGGTTAACTTCGGGGTGCGTGATGACAGGCAAAAGAAAGTGGTATATGATGAGTTGGGATTTTCACCGCGTCGGGATGGTTATGCCAGCAAATGGTTTACCGAAGCCGACCAAAAAGCTCTGATTACGTATTTCCCCGATAAAGTTATTGTATCGGAGGCTTGTTATTGGGGCGATAATGACATCAGTTATCATATTGAGCAGGAAGGCAGGAAGCTATGGAATACATGGGCGGAGTATTATGAAGATGTGGTCAACCTGGCTTTGAAGACACATGCCAATTATCTGGATATGCGTACTGTTGCTGAAACCAGGCGTTATTTGGAAGATGCTCCGGCACAAGCGGAGAAATTCTTGAGTGATGGCGGGTATCGGATATTACCTGTTTCAATTTCTTTCTCAGTGGAAAAAGGAACACTGGATGTTGACCATACATGGACTAATATGGGAGTCGGCGTATTACCGAATAATAACAGGAACTTAGGCTTCAAATATAAGGTAGCTTTTGCTTTATTTGACGAGGAGAATAATTTAGTCCGGAAGTGGCTTTCGGAAAATATAGAGGTGAGTGAGCTGGTAAATGGAAAAAAGATAAACGTTTCAAATGCCTTTGATACTTCAGAGCTAGAGAGTAAAAAATATAAGTTGGCTGTAGCTGTTATTAATACTCGTGAAAATGATTCGAAAGATATTACATTGGCTGTGGAGAACGCTGTCAAGGTAAAGGATGAGTGGATTCTGGTGGATTATGTAAGAATAAAATAGTAGGTAAAGATAATAAAAATTGAATTGACGATGAATATGATAAAATCAATAACGTTGGTTGTGATAACGGCTTCGTTGGTTTCTTGTAATATAAAGAAGAAGACAAAGCAAAAGGAAAAAAGACCCAATATAATTTTTATTTTTAGCGACGATCATGCTTATCAAGCCATTAGCGCTTATGGAGGTAGGCTGAAAGACTATGCTCCTACCCCTAATATTGATAGGATTGGTGCGGAAGGGATGCGCTTTGACCGTTGCCTGGTGACAAATTCAATCTCAGGACCTTCGCGTGCTGTTGTGCTTACAGGTAAATATGGTCACTTGAACGGTTTCATGTCGAATGAAGACGGCGGAGTATTCGACGGTTCGCAGCAAACTTTTCCGAAGTTATTACAGCAAAATGGTTATCAGACGGGAATAGTAGGAAAATGGCATTTAGGTTCGGAACCTACGGGTTTTGATTATTGGGAAGTACTGGTAGGTCAGGGGCATTATTATAATCCGGTTTTCCTGAAAGAGAGTGGAGAATATACGGAAACAGGTTATGTGACAGAGATTATTACTGAAAAAGCAAAAGCATGGATCGAACAGGCAAAGAAGAGCGATAAGCCGTTTATGTTGATGATGCAGCATAAAGCTCCTCACCGGGAGTGGAAGCCGGGACCGAATGAGTTGTCACTCTACAAAGATGTGGTATTTCCGGAACCTGCAAACTTGTTTGATAAATATGAAAATCGAGGCAGGGCAGCTAAAGAGCAGGATTTGTCGTTAGAAAAAACTTTGCGTTTGGCGGAAGATTTGAAAATATACGGTAAGGAAGGGACGGAGGCTATCAGACGTTTCAATACGGAACAAAGGGCTGCCTGGGATAAAGTGTATGAACCGATTATCGCGGATTTCCATTCTAAAGATTTGAAAGGTAAAGAACTGTTGAAATGGAAGTATCAGCGGTATATGCAGGATTACCTGGCTTGTGTTGCTTCGGTGGACAAAAGTGTGGGTCAGATTCAGGAATACCTTAAAGAAACAGGGTTGGACGAAAATACGATTGTGATTTATTCATCCGACCAAGGTTTCTATTTAGGTGAGCATGGCTGGTTTGACAAGCGTTTTATGTATGAAGAATCGTTGAAGACACCCTTGCTTATCAAGTGGCCGGGGGTAATTAAACCGGGTTCGGTGAACACTGACTTGGTGTCTAATCTGGACTTTGCAGAGACTTTTCTTGAAATGGCGGGAGTAAAAGTACCGGAAGACATGCAAGGAAAAAGTCTGCTTCCTCTGCTTGAGGGAAAGACGCCGGAAGATTGGCGCCGAGAACATTATTATCATTATTACGAATACCCGAGCTGGCACATGGTCAAACGACACTATGGCATTACTACTGAGCGCTATAAACTGATTCATTTTTATTATGATGTGGATGAATGGGAATTGTATGACTTGAAAAAAGACCCGGATGAGATGTGTAATGTTTACGATGACGAGAGCTATGCAGAGGTAAAGAAGGAACTCCACTTACGTTTGGAACGTTTACGGGAAAAATATGGAGATTCGGATGAACTGACGAAGCAGTATTTGGATAGTTCGTTGAAAAAACTGTACCATATGCAATAGTCCGCTTCGAGTGAAAATAAATATTAATCAGAACATTTTTATTATGTATAGTAGTATAAAGTATGTATGGGCATTTGCAATCTTATTGCCGGTACTTGCCGGATGTGTTCCGCAGGAAGTGAGTCTGTTGCCAAAACCTCAAAGTCTGGAAGGAAGTAAAAACGGCTTTAATGTAAAGTCAGGTTTCAAGATTGAAGTTACGGATGAAAAGCTGGATGAGACATCTGCTTATCTGGCTGCCTTTGTTGACGAATGGAACGAATATATATGTGAGGATAAACAAGTGGATGAGTCGGGAGCATTACCGGTTTCATTGGCGTTGGATAAGATAGGGAACGATAATCCGGAAGCTTATGAGTTGTCTGTGGATAAATCGGGGATAATGATTAAAGCCAATTTTCCTCAAGGTTGTTTTTATGGGATTCAGACTTTACGGCAATTGGTTAAAAGGGACAATGGGGTATTAACTCTTCCACAAGTGAAAATCAGTGATTATCCTGATTTTGGCTGGCGTTCATATTTATTGGATGAGGCCCGTCATTTTTATGGGAAAGAGTTCGTCAAAAAGATGTTGGACGAGCTGGCAGCATTGAAGATAAATAAGTTTCATTGGCATCTGACAGACGATGCGGGTTGGAGAATCGAGATTAAAAAATATCCGAAACTGACAGAAATTGGTGGGTTTCGTAATGATACCGAGATAGGGACTTGGGAGAGCGGCAAACGTTCGGGCAAGCCTCATGGTGGTTTTTATACACAAGATGACATTAAGGAGATTATTGAATATGCGCGTTTACGGCATATACAAGTGATTCCTGAAATTGAAATGCCGGGACATGCCAGTGCCGCTATTGCCGCTTATCCTTGGTTAGGGATTTTGGGTGAGTTGAAGGAAGTTCCGGCGGTATTCGGCAAGCATAAGGATAGTTATAATATAGCTTCTCCGGAAGTGATCACTTTTTTACAGGATGTGTTGGATGAAGTATGCGAACTATTTCCTTCCGAAATAATTCATGTGGGAGGTGATGAAGTGCTTTTTGACACATGGAGTGCGTCGGAGGAGATGAAGAGTTATATGAAGAAAAACGGATTAAACAGTCCGGCTGATGCACAGATTAAATTTACGAATGACATGTCCAATTATTTGGAGAGTAAAGGTAAGCGTATGATGGGATGGAACGAAATTATGGGAAAGAATGTGCACAATTTTGAGAATACGGAGGATTATGGACAGGTGACGACTACTTTGTCGAAAAAGACTGTCATTCATTTCTGGCGGGGTGAAGTGGAGCTTATCACGGAAGCAGCGCAGAAGGGTTATCAAATAGTAAACTCTCTTCATACGGACACTTATCTCGATTATGATTATGAGAAATCACCGTTGAAGCATATGTATCAGTTTTCACCGATTCCGGAAGGGCTGGAGAAACAGTATGAGAAGAATATCATAGGTGTTGGTGTGCAGATGTGGACGGAATGGCAACCCACTTACAAAAATGTGGAATATCAGACTTTTCCACGTATTGCGGCTGCTTCCGAGATAGCCTGGTCCGGTGCGGGCGATTATGATGATTTTCTGGTACGATTGAAAAATTATAGTACAAACTGGACGGCAAGAGATATTAATTTCCCTGTTGAGGAGATTAAGTAGCCGGTGATAATCTGTTGATTGTAGATTTATATTAAAATGAATAGTTATGAGACTTAGATTAATCATATTTTTTTCTATTTTCCTTTCTGTCGTGCACGCTCAACAGAATGATTGGGAAAATGAAAGAGTGTTTGCTATAAATAAAGAGAACCCTTATTCGACGTTTTATACTTACGGGGATGAGACGTCAGCTTTCAAGAATGAACCGTCGTCTTCCGGGTATTATATGCTGCTGAATGGAGACTGGAAGTTCAACTGGGTCAGAAAGCCGACGGACCGTCCGGTCGATTTTTATAAGGAGAATTATGATATTTCTGCCTGGAAAACGATAAAAGTACCTTCAAACTGGGAATTAAAGGGATATGGAATTCCTATTTATATAAATACACGTTATGAGTTTGAGCCAAAGAATCCTCAACCACCGTACGTGCCCGAAGACTGGAATCCGGTCGGTTCGTACAGGCATACATTTTATTTGCCGGAGAATTGGCGGGAAAGGCAGGTATTTATTCATTTCGGGGCTGTGAAATCAGCTATGTATCTTTGGATAAACGGAAAGAAAGTGGGATATTCCCAAGATTCCAAGACACCTGCCGAATTTGATATAACTCCGTATATCAGAAAAGGGATGAATACGCTTGCTCTTGAAGTATATCGGTTTAGCGACGGTTCATATCTCGAATGCCAGGATTTTTGGCGTCTCAGTGGTATTGAAAGGGATGTGTATTTATATTCTACTCCTAAGGTTCGCATAAGGGATTTTTTCTTCCGCCCCAATTTGGACGAGGACTGTATCAATGCTTCTCCGGCTATTGATGTGGAGCTTAAAAATCATACTTCTAAAAAGGGCGTTTATTTTTTGCAGGCTAAGTTGTATGATGGCAATAACGTGGTGTGGATGCAGGAGAAAGAAGTTAAGGTGTCGGGCAAGCGTGAGCAAATTCGCTTTTTGGGCGGCAGGCTGGAACCCAGACTATGGAGTGCGGAAATACCTAATCTTTATAAAATGTTGTTGACATTGAAGGATGATAAGGGTGTTGTGATGCAATCGGTTTCGGCCGATGTTGGTTTCAGAAGGGTTGAAGTGAAGGGTGGACAGTTGTTGGTTAACGGGAAGGCGGTTTTGATAAAAGGTGTGAACCGCCACGAACATGACGAGTTCGAAGGTCATGTAGTCTCTGTGGAATCAATGCTGGAAGATATTCGCCTGATGAAACAGAATAACATCAATGCGGTGCGTACATGTCATTATCCCAATGACCCGATGTGGTATGAATTATGTAATAAGTATGGCCTCTATGTGGTGGATGAGGCGAATATCGAATCCCACGGGATGGGTTATGGTGAGAGAACTCTGGCAAAAGTAGACTCATGGTTAGGCGCTCATATGGACCGTACGGAACGTATGGTTGAACGGGACAAGAATCATCCGAGCATTATCATCTGGTCGTTGGGAAATGAAGCCGGCGACGGACCTGTTTTCGAAGCTACATCAAAATGGGTTCGGGAGCGTGACCCTTCGCGTCCTGTTCAGTATGAACGGGCAGGGGAAAAGGCTCATACGGATATTGTCTGCCCTATGTATATCGGACTTGATTCTATGTTGGCTTATGTATCCCGCCCGCAGGAACGCCCGTTAATTCAGTGTGAGTATGCTCATGCGATGGGGAACAGCTTGGGTAATTTTCAGGATTATTGGGACGCTATTGAAAAATATAAGTATTTGCAGGGAGGATTTATCTGGGATTGGGTTGACCAGGGAATTGCTGCTTATAATGAGAAAGGACAAAAATATTGGGCATTTGGTGGTGACTTGGGTGCGGAAAATCATGCAAACGACCGGAATTTCTGCATGAATGGTCTTGTGAGCCCCGACCGTACTCCTCATCCTGCCCTTGCCGAAGTAAAAAAAGTGCATCAGTTTATAAGAATCAAGGCGGCTGATGAGAACTGTTTTCGTGTAAATGTGACAAATTTATATGACTTCATTACACTGGATAATTTTAAAATTAATTGGGTCGTGAAAGCTGACGGAGAAATGGTTTTAGCCGGGCATTTCTTCCCGAAGAGGATTAGCCCGGGAGAAACAAAGTCTTATGAATTAGGGCTGGAGAATCTTGAAAAAGAACCGGGGAAAGAATATTTTATTCATTTTTCGGCGGAAACGATTCGGGAGGAACCTTTGATTCCGGCAGCTTTTGAACTGGCAACCGAGCAGATAGCTCTTCCGAATGAGACAAGTGTATCGGTGAATAATCATACATACGGATTTCCGGAAGTAAAATTAGAGAAGACAAAGAAACATGCATCGGTTACTTGCGGAAAGATGTTTGTAAAATTTGACCTATTGGAAGGGAAGTTGGTTTCATTCGTGAGCGCGGGAACCCAATTAATCAGTGCAGGACCGGAAATTAATTTTTGGAAAGCTCCTAATGATAATGATTTGGGATATAAAATGCATAAGGAGTATGCTGTATGGCGTCATGCAGGTAGCAGTAAATTATTGAGAAAGGCGAATGCTGCAAAGGATGAATCGGGTAATGTGGTGGTAGAGTTTGAATATGATTTACCTTCAACGGGCAGTCGGTTGTTTACTACTTATCGCATCTCCGGTACTGGTGAAATACAAGTGAGAAATGATTTTAAGAGTGGCGGTAGGGAGCTACCGCTGATACCTCGTATCGGTATGCTGATGGAGCTGCCGGAAGGTTTTGAATATATCGAGTGGTATGGGCGGGGACCGATGGAGAATTATCCGGACAGGAAAGCGGCAGCTTTCGTAGATAGATATGAAAGTACGGTTACTAACCAGTTTGTTGCCTATGAAAGTCCTCAGGAAAATGGCTATAAGACTGACACCCGCAGGTTGAAGATAATGAATAGCAGCGGGGTAGGAATCGAATTTATAGGAGTACCTTTATTTAATTTCTCTACTTTGCATTTTACTCCTGAAGATTTGACGCAGGAAGTCAGGGGAGCTATGCATAATGTGGATTTAAAACCACGAAAAGAAACTGTCCTGACCATTGATTATAAGATAATGGGAGTCGGTGGAATTGATTCTTGGGGGGCTCGTCCATTAATGAAATATTCGATTGTTCCCAAGGATTTCACGTTTACGTTTATAATGAAACCTCTCGCAGAGGAAATTTGAAAAGTTCTTTGCTATGAATCGTTAGATTAATAAAGTAAAGGCTGTGCTTAGACCCTGATATGAATAACAGTTTACATCGGGGTTCTTTTTATTCGGCAGGTGACAGAATTCGTTTTGTTTATTCAAAATTTAATTTGAAATATATTTGTAAAAGTCAGTACGTGTTTCCGTGATTCCTTATAATTTTGTACATTATTAAATAAAGGAATGAAACTGAAATAAGGATTATCTTTTATGAAGTGGTATCTATTAAAGAGCCATTGATTTTTTAAGAAATTAATTTTTAATTTCCTATTCAAAATAAAGTGTCTGAGTATGATTTGAGGAAGTAATATATAATTGTCAGAGGAGAATAATGTTACTGTTACAGCGATGTCATCGTATTGTAGCCATTTAGCCTTCTACATAAGATGTAATAGTCAAGACTCTTCGTCCTGACTTGGCTCTTTGATAGACTGTCATACTTTCATTACCCAGACTGTAGCTGTGATTATTACTGGTACCGCTGCTATCCTTCGAATTGAATCTCCCAATGATCTTCTAAGTATTGGAGTCAACCCGGAAATTGTTTTATGTTATTTGAAGCTATGTGCACCATTTAGTAGCAGTGCGATCTCTGCGCTTCAATTTATTCTCATCTATAAGAGTTTGAGAGGGTGAGAAAGGGAGAAATTACTATTTGTTATTAAGGTCTTTTTCCTCCACAGCTAAACTCTTCAATTCTTTCAGCACCTGTTCATTCATATTCTGCATCGGAAAGTATTGGGCGCCTGTCATTGTAACACTAACTGAGCCTATGATACCTGATGCCTCTAACATGTTGATGATCGTTTGAGAGGGAGTATTATCTTTTTCTAAAGAAACTACCATAGCAATGAGTCTACGAGCATTGACAGGCCGTATGCTTCTTTTATTAATGGTTATATACTGCATGACTTCTTTTATATCAGACAGTTCTTTTTTTAGCGGTTTTAGGCCTTCTTCGATTCCTTCCTTTATTACCTTTAGTGTTTGATTACTATTCATTGGGACATTATTCTCTTGAGAGCTCTCCTGTGGTAATTTGTCTTTTACCCTGCCTGCCTCTGTCTTGAGGATTAACGACGCGACATCCTCCGAGCGGACTTTGACATATCTCTTGAATGCTTCTTCGGTAGTATGTCCGGTGATCTTCATTAACAGATGACTGTCATACCCCCGTTTGAGCATATTGCTTATATAAGAACGCCGTGCGGTATGGGTACCTATCAGTTCCCAACGCTGCTTGATTGAATTGGTGACTTTTCCACCTCTGTCTTCCGTTACAATATGGTCTTCCGTAAGACCTGCCTTAAAACCGATTATCTTTAAATATCTCAACATTGTGTTTTTAGAAATCTCAGGTAAATTAAAATTATACTTTTTCAATATTTCTAAAGCTACAGGAAATAACGGGATCGCTACTCTGTGAGTTCTTTTCGTTTGAACAATCTCTAATATTTGCCCGTTATCAGTATCCTTAACAATGCCTTTGTTTAAGGAAAGCATATCACTAAAACGCTGTCCGGTCCAACATTGTAGAATGAAGACATCCCTTACGACTTCTTCCTTGCCTGAAAGTTTCAGAGAATGTATCTTATTTATATCTTCTTCAGATAAGGATATTTCATTTTCATCTCCCTGTCTACTTTTAGGTTTGGTGTATTTATCCAATTTAGCTTCATGTATGTCTATTAAATTATAAGGCTCCGCTCTTTTTATAATACTAATAAGCTGTACGCACTTATTGCCCACAGTGCTGGTTGCCGTAGTACGTTCCCCCTTAACTTTTTTGTTAAACAGATAAGTTTCATATTCCTTGATTAAAGCTAGATTTATATCCTCAAAGCCAATAACCTCCCTACCTTTTTCTAATAAGAAATTATTGAAGTCCTTCAATACTATTAAATATGTTTCCATGGTCGATGCTCCTTTATGCTCACCAGAAGTCTTGATTGTTTTATCGTTAGCAATAGCATCTCGTAACCAATGTATTGCATTTATTTTTTTAGTCTTTCGCATATCAGAATCTTTGTATATGTATTTCCGTAATAATTCCCAGCAATTTTCTAACTTACTCGGATTATCGCAAAGATAACGTTTAAATTCTTCAAATTGACTTTTTAATTCTAATAACTTTTTATTGCAAATAGTATTATTTATATTATCAGATTCTGTCAGACGACAGCTTATATATGCTTCTTGTTTCTTGATATTCCATTGATCTGGATAGACTTTTACCCCAGTCGATAGTTTTGCTTGCTTCTGATTTATGCGTACTATCAAATAAATATTAGTTGGCCTCTTACTTCTAGGTTGGCGTAGATTAAAACTAGCTTTTACAATTTCATTAATAAATACCTGTCCTGTCATAGCCTTGTTCTTTGAATCGGTTCTTTAATTTGGTTCTTAAATTCCGTTCTTTGAGGACTGAATATGAGACAATATGTACTCTACAAACAAACTGACAAGCCTCTTAGGAATACCCAAACAAATATTAGGTAGTTTGGGACAAATCACGTAAATTTGTGCCTCGAATTAGAAATAACAGTATAAATCACTATAAATAAAAACTTTATCACTATGGAGTACAATTTCAGGGAGATTGAAAAGAAGTGGCAAGCAAGGTGGGTGGAAGAGAAAACCTACCAAGTTACGGAAGACGAATCGAAGCAGAAATTTTATGTATTAAACATGTTCCCCTATCCTTCAGGAGCCGGACTACACGTAGGACACCCGCTGGGATATATCGCTTCGGACATTTACGCCCGTTACAAACGACTGCAAGGCTTCAATGTACTCAATCCGATGGGATACGACGCTTACGGCTTGCCCGCCGAGCAATATGCTATCCAGACCGGACAGCATCCGGCCATCACTACCATCAACAATATCGACCGCTACCGCGAGCAACTCGACAAAATAGGTTTCTCTTTCGACTGGAACCGTGAAATCCGTACTTGCGACCCGGAATATTACCATTGGACACAATGGGCTTTCCTAAAAATGTTCAACAGTTATTATTGCAACGACGAGCAGAAAGCACGCCCTATCGAAGAACTGGAAAAAGCCTTTGCTGTCTACGGAAACGAGGGACTGAATGCCGCTTGCAGTGAAGAAATCAGTTTCACCGCCGATGAATGGAACGCAAAAAGCGAAAAGGAAAAGCAGGAAATCCTGATGAACTACCGCATCGCTTATCTGGGCGAAACAATGGTAAACTGGTGCGCTGAATTAGGAACGGTATTGGCGAATGACGAAGTAGTGGACGGCGTCAGCGAACGCGGCGGTTTCCCCGTCATCCAAAAGAAGATGCGCCAGTGGTGTCTGCGTGTATCCGCCTACGCACAACGTTTGCTTGACGGACTGGATACTATCGACTGGACAGATTCTCTGAAAGAAACTCAAAGAAACTGGATCGGACGCTCGGAAGGTGCCGAAGTTCAATTCAAAGTAAAAGACAGTGATCTCGAATTTACAATCTTTACCACCCGCGCAGATACCATGTTCGGTGTTACCTTTATGGTGTTGGCCCCGGAAAGTGAATTGGTGGCACAATTAACCACTCCTGCACAAAAAGCGGAAGTAGACGCTTACCTCGACCGTACTAAGAAACGTACGGAACGTGAACGTATTGCCGACCGCAGCGTTACCGGTGTATTCAGTGGTTCGTATGCGATCAACCCGTTCACAGGCGAAGCAGTACCTATCTGGATCAGCGACTACGTATTGGCCGGTTACGGAACGGGAGCTATCATGGCCGTACCTGCTCACGACAGCCGCGACTACGCCTTTGCCAAGCATTTCGGATTGGAAATCCGCCCGTTGGTAGAAGGTTGTGATGTCAGCGAAGAAAGTTTCGACGCCAAAGAAGGTATCGTCTGCAACTCTCCGCGTCCGGACGTCACTCCTTACTGTGACCTCTCCCTGAACGGACTGACTATCAAAGAAGCAATTGAAAAAACCAAGAACTATGTAAAAGAACATAATCTGGGTCGCGTAAAAGTAAACTACCGTTTACGTGACGCTATCTTCTCACGTCAACGTTACTGGGGTGAACCCTTCCCGGTTTACTACAAAGACGGAATGCCTTATGTAATCGAAGAAAGCTGTCTGCCACTGGAACTTCCGGAAGTTGCCAAGTTCCTGCCTACCGAAACAGGCGAGCCTCCATTGGGACACGCTACGAAATGGGCGTGGGACACAGCGAACAAATGCGTGGTAGAAAACGAAAAGATTGATAATGTAACCGTTTTCCCATTGGAACTGAATACCATGCCGGGATTCGCCGGATCTTCCGCATATTATCTGCGCTACATGGACCCGCGCAATCATAAAGCATTGGTTGACCCGAAAATTGACCGGTACTGGAAGAATGTAGACTTATATGTAGGGGGTACCGAACATGCTACGGGACACTTGATTTATTCTCGTTTCTGGAATAAATTCCTTTATGATATGGGTGTATCCATAATGGAAGAACCATTCCAAAAATTAGTAAACCAAGGAATGATTCAGGGGCGCAGTAACTTTGTATACCGTATCAAAGATACCCATACATTCGTTTCACTGAACCTAAAAGACCAGTATGACGTTACACCGCTTCACGTAGACGTTAACATCGTATCCAATGACATTCTCGACCTGGAAGCATTCAAGGCATGGCGTCCCGAATATAAAACGGCAGAGTTTATCCTCGAAGACGGAAAATATGTCTGTGGTTGGGCGATTGAAAAGATGAGTAAGTCAATGTTCAACGTTGTCAACCCGGATATGATTGTTGAGAAATACGGTGCGGACACACTTCGTATGTACGAAATGTTCCTCGGCCCGGTAGAACAGTCTAAGCCCTGGGATACAAACGGTATCGATGGTGTACACCGCTTTATCCGCAAATTCTGGTCGCTGTTCTACAGCCGCACGGATGAATATCTAGTGACGGACGAACCGGCAACGAAGGAAGAACTGAAAAGCCTCCACAAACTTATCAAGAAGGTGACCGGTGACATTGAGCAGTTCTCTTACAATACCTCTATCAGTGCATTCATGATTTGCGTAAACGAGCTTTTCAACCTGAAATGCAGTAAGAAAGAGATTCTGGAACAACTCGTCATCACGCTTGCTCCTTTCGCTCCGCACGTTTGCGAAGAATTGTGGGACGTACTGGGACACGAAACTTCCGTATGCGACGCCCAATGGCCGGCATACAACGAAGAATATCTGAAAGAAGATACAATCAACTACACGATCTCTTTCAACGGAAAGGCACGTTTCAATATGGAATTTGCTGCAGATGAAACTTCGGACGCCATCCAGGCAGCCGTATTGGCTGACGAACGTTCACAGAAATGGATCGAAGGAAAGACTCCAAAAAAGATCATCGTCGTTCCGAAGAAGATTGTAAACGTTGTTATTTAAACAGGCATTAAGTAATAAGTATTAAGTATCACCACGGCTATGATTCAAATATATATCCGCAAGGTGAATACTTAATACTTGATACCTGATACTTTGACACCTAATACTTAAAATCAATGCATAAACTAGCAAAAGCGGGAATAATGAGAGAAGTGAAAGATTATGCTTACATCACTCTCGGACTAATCAGCTATTCTTTGGGCTGGGCGGCATTCTTACTGCCCTATCAGATAACGACCGGAGGAACTACCGGTATCAGTGCTATCATCTACTACTCAACCGGATTCCCTATCCAATGGTCATATTTCATTATCAACGCCGTTCTGATGACATTTGCTATCCGGATATTAGGCCCGCGATTCAGTATAAAAACGACATATGCTATCTTTATGCTGACTTTCCTGCTCTGGTTGTTCCAACTACTGGTCAACAATTATGTGGAAGTACCGGACATGACAGCCGACGGCAAACCGCTACTGCTCGGTCCCGGACAGGATTTCATGGCCTGTATCATCGGTGCCGCCATGTGTGGCGTAGGTCTGGGCATTGTGTTCAACTATAACGGAAGTACGGGAGGAACAGATATTATCGCCGCCATAGTTAACAAATATAAAGATGTGACACTCGGAAGAATGATTATGATTTGCGATGTATTCATCATCAGTTCCTGTTACTTTATATTCCATGACTGGCGTCGTGTTATCTTCGGTTTCGTCACCCTGTTCATCATTGGCGTCGTGCTCGACTGGATTATCAACAGTGCACGCCAATCGGTCCAATTCTTCATTTTCTCCAAGAAGTATGACGAAATAGCCGACCGTATCATCAAAGATGCCGATCGCGGAGTAACCGTGCTCGATGGCACAGGCTGGTACAGTAAAGCCAATGTAAAAGTACTGGTAGTACTTGCCAAGAAACGCCAGTCACTCGACATCTTCCGTCTGGTGAAACGTATCGACCCGAATGCTTTTATCTCCCAAAGTTCAGTTATCGGAGTATATGGCGAAGGATTCGAAAAACTGAAAGTAAAATAACCGGTTCCAAGCTTTGATTGGCCCGATAAGTATTGAACAACCCCGTTAAAAACAAAATAAGATGATGAAACGCAAACTGGTATTTGCTACCAACAACGCTCATAAACTGGAAGAAGTAGCCGCTATCTTAGGAAACCAAATAGAACTGCTGAGCCTCAACGATATCGGTTGCCATACGGATATTCCCGAAACAGCCGAGACGCTGGAGGGAAATGCCCTGTTGAAATCGTCGTTTATCTTTAAAAACTACGGCCTGGATTGCTTTGCCGATGATACCGGACTGGAAGTAGAAGCCTTGGACGGGGCCCCCGGAGTCTATTCCGCCCGCTATGCAGGCGGCGAAGGACACGACGCCCAAGCCAATATGCTCAAACTGCTTCACGAACTGGAAGGCAAAGAAAATCGCAAAGCACAATTCCGTACTGCCATTTCGTTGATATTGGACGGAAAGGAATATCTTTTTGAAGGAGTGATAAAGGGCGAGATAATCAGAGAAAAACGGGGCGATTCGGGTTTTGGTTATGATCCCGTGTTCAAACCGGAAGGCTATGAACGGACATTCGCCGAACTGGGAAATGATGTCAAGAATAAAATCAGCCACCGTGCACTGGCTGTGCAAAAACTATGTGAATTTCTACAAAGCTAATTGTATATATCCTTTTAAAACATAAAACACAATGAAGAAAATTACTTTATTTACCTTCCTTACAATCCTATTATGTACTTCATGTGTAACGAAAAAGAAGTTCATGCTTGCAGAGCTGGCAGCTACCGCAAGCAAAGATAGTTTGCAAGGACTACTGACCGACTGCCGTAACACGGGCAACCAAATGTCGGTACAAATCAAAAACCTCATGCGTGATACAACAAAAATGGGAAACAGTATCCGCCAGTATCAAAGTATGCTGAATGTGAACATGACCGAACAGGAAAAACTGAACGCCCTGTTGAACCAGAAGAAAAACGAGTTGAACGAAAGAGAGCGTACTATCAACGAGTTGCAGCAGATGATCAATGCGCAGAATGAGAAAGTCCGGAAACTGTTGAGTAGCGTAAAAGATGCGTTATTAGGCTTCAGCAGCGATGAACTGACCGTTCGCGAAAAAGACGGAAAAGTATATGTGGCAATGTCGGATAAATTATTATTCCAATCAGGAAGCGCCCGTCTGGATAAGCGTGGTGAAGAAGCTCTTGGCAAATTGGCCGAAGTACTGAACAAACAGACGGATATTGATGTGTTTATTGAAGGACATACGGACAATAAGCCTATCAACACTGTACAATTCAAGGATAACTGGGATTTGAGTGTGATCCGTGCTACCTCCGTCGTACGTATTCTGATTAAAAACTATAACGTGAATCCTTTGCAGATACAACCGAGCGGCCGCGGCGAATATATGCCTGTCGATGACAACGAAACGGCAGAAGGCAGAAGTAAGAACCGCCGTACGGAGATTATCATGGCTCCGAAGTTAGACAAACTGTTCCAGATGCTTCAAAGCACGGAAGAGTAAAATTAAAAATTCTTATATCGAAAAAGAGGCTGACCTAACGTTAGCCTCTTTTTCGATATTTAGTGTTTCAAGCCATTAAACTATCTATTTTTTAGAAGGATGTGTCATTACCCGCGTTGAACGGATAATGACGGGGGAAACATCACTTCTTTAATGACTGGTGTCCATCAATTGGAAAAGCTTTTCCCGCCCACGCCTTTTGAGATGTCCATTCCTCGGCCGGATCACTCCAAAAAGGATGATCGGCAGGAAGACCCAAAGGCAAGAAAACGAGTGAAGTCATATATAAGCTACCATTATTAGTATAATAGTTGGCCAAATCCGGCTGATGTCCCGCAAAACCAAGTGCCAGGAATCCTTTATCATCAAAATTTCCATCTACTGAAAACATATTTCTCATCACTGCACTTAATGCACTCCGGACTTGTCCGTTAGTCAGTCCTTCAGGAAGGCCATATTTCCAGGCAGCCAATGCCAACGATTGGAATGCTCCCATACGATAGACTACGGAACGCCCGAAAGCCGGGAAGGTACCTTCCGGAGAAATAAGACGTTCGATGAAGGTATTAAAACGCTGCATACGACTGATTGCCAGCTTATAACTGATTGGGGTAGGAAAACGGTTCTTGCTGCACGTTTCCAGTATCTCGACATACATGGGATGAATAACGAAAGAATTATAATAATCCAACGAAAATTCCGCTCCGTCGGAATACCATCCGTCACTAAGATACCATTCATTTATTTTATTAAGGCCGGTAGTCAAGGCATAACCGTCAGGTTCTTCACCGACGGAAAGCAAGAAAGCCTCTACCATGTCACGAAACAGTAACCAGTTATTATAGGCAGGACGGATGACACGCACCTTCTTAAAACATTCAATATAACGTTCTTTTGTCGTATCATCCAACTGTCCCCAAGTGGCCTTAGGAGCACGGATGAAACTTTCCGCAAGATAAGCGGCATCTACCAAAAGCTGCTGATGTCCTTTCCACAGCAAATAATCCGGACTCTGCGGGTCAACAGCATTTTGATAAGCCTTCAAAGCCCACTCACGTATTTGCTTGCGTTGCTTTCCTTCTGCCGTATCATCATCAGGCAGCTCCAGCCAGGGAGAAATGCCTGCCATGAGCCGACCGAATGCTTCCATATAAGCCACTCGCTTGTCTCTTCCGTCCCACGTAGGACTCAACTCCAGTTGCATATTCTTTTGCAACTCGCCTTTACTCATATTCTCCAAAACGGGTTGCGCTATTTTATAACATAAGTCAACCCACTGTGTTCTGTCGTTCACCGGTTGATTCTTTTTCTTATCAGCGGCATTTACACTCAGGAAACAAAAAGAAATAAGAGCTAATAAAACAATTCTCATTTTCATAATCATTCTTTTTAAATGGCAGTTTTTTCAATATCCGTTTTACGTTTCAAAGCTTCCAGATAATAATAATCCGCATAGTTCAACGGAACATCCACTTCGCTGTTATGAGGAATACTACCTACACTGTGCATCAGGATAAACCGTCCGTTTTCTCCCAATTTGGCAGTATAGCTCTCTGATGCAAGCGACTCCATTATTTTGTCGGCATACGCCCGGTAAGAAGCAGCGTCCGGCAGGTCATAAGTACTCATCTCATATAAGGCGGATGCTATGACAGAAGCCGAAGAAGCATCTCGCGGGGCAGCAGGAACATCAGGCGCGTCCATATCCCAATATGGAACAAGGTCCTCCGGCATATTCTTAAGATTTTTCATAAATTCGAAAGTCTTGATTGCCTGGTCAAGGTAAGTACGATTCTTTGTTTCTCTATAACATACGGTATATCCATAGATCGCCCATGCTTGTCCTCTAGACCAAACAGATTCATCGGAATAGCCTTGAGCAGTCTGACGATGACGTACGGTTCCGTCCTCAATACTGTAATCAATAACGTGATAACAGCTTCCGTCCGGGCGGAATTGCTCTTTCAACGTACGGTCTGCGTGCATCACCGCTACGTTATAGAAAGTAGAATCACCGGAAAGTTTGGTTGCTTCAAACAACAATTCAAGATTCATCATGTTGTCTATAATCACAGGACATTCCCAGCCCCGTTCCGACTGCCAGCTATTTCCTTTCACATCCCAGCTTTGAATCACTTGAGGCTTTTCACGAAAACGGGTACAAAGAGATTTTGCTGCTTGGATCATTACCTCCTTATAACCGGGTTTATCAATCAGGCGCAAGCCATTGCCAAAGCTGCAATTAATGATAAAACCAATATCGTGATGCCAAGTAAGATTTTGTGCTTCGCTAATAGCCTCGGTATATTTCTGGGCAAGCGGAAGCAAAGCAGTGTCGCCTGTCAGTTCATACAAATACCATACACTGCCGGGGAAAAAGCCGCTCCGCCAGTCAGCGTATCCGCAATAATAGACACCACCCTTATTATTGAGCGTCACCGGATTCAGAAATCTGCCGCTACTTTCAATAGTATCAATTTCCAATCCAATTTGAGCGTGTGCGTTTTCAATAGCTTTTTCAACCCATGTTTGTTTCTCGACAGCTCTTTGGGTGCAAGATGTGGCTACCACAAGAGCAGTACATCCTGCAAGAATAGAGTTTTTCAATTTCATGATATAGATTCTTTATTATAAATGAATAATTTCCTTTTCTGAATGACCGAATACATATAATTGTATAAAATAATGAGAACACAAATATAAGTATTTTTTCTATCATCTAATTAAGATATTAATGTATGGCAAAATAGCACCATTTATTTTTATCTTATCTGACTAAATTGTCCTCAATAGTTGCATCTATTTTCCAAATCATCCAAATCAACGGGGAAAATATTGATTAATACAGATATAATTTTCATCTTTGCCTGCGACATAATAATCATACAACATCATGAAGAACATTAAAATACGCTTTTTTATTTTATGCCTTTGTCTGTCAGTAACAGGATATACATCCGCATCCGCCCGAACAGAAAAAGTAAAAACGGATATAGACTGGCCTGCTTTCATGCAAAAACAAGATTTGATCTGGGAAATACTGCCCGAATACTGGTATGAATCGGCTTATATGGGCAACGGTATGTTGGGACTTATGATTTATAAGGAACCGGGACAGAACTATATCCGGTTTGAAACCGGCAACTGCTCGGTACACGACCACAAAGCGGGATCGGACTTATTTGCCATTCCCCGACTGCTCACCGGGCACTTCGCCTTACATCCTGAAGGTACAATCGTAAATGGAACGATGCATCTTGACATCTGGAATGCCGAAACAAAAGCAGAGATAACCACCACAAAAGGAATCATCCGTCTGCACGCCTATGTACACGCCAATGATATGGTAATGCTGGTTCAGACTAACGCCACCGATGGAGAGAAAAACTTCCGTTGGGAATGGATACCTGCCTCCGCCCAAAGCCCGCGATATCTTTATGCAAAAGGAGAAGGAAAATGGATAAAGGTGCCTGAAGACTACTCTCTTAACCCGGCACCGGAGGTAAAACCGGAAGTATCCGTTCAGAAATTGCGGGCAGGAGGTGAAACAGCCGTTGCATGGAAAGAAACCCGAACTAAAAAAAATGAACGCACATACTGGATTACCGTAACTCATTCGTATCCCGAAGCCACGGCCGAAAAGGATGCCGCTCAAATTTTGGATAAGGCATTAGCAACAGGAACCGGAAAATTACAGAAACAACACCGTACCTGGTGGAATCATTACTATCCGAGCAGTTTCCTTACGTTACCGGATGGTATGAAAGAGAATTTCTATTGGATACAGATGTATAAGCTTGCCAGTGCCACGCGCGGCGACCGTGCACTAATAGACAACACCGGCCCATGGCTGACCGTCACTCCATGGCCCAATGCATGGTGGAACTTGAACGTACAACTGACCTATTGGGCACTCAATGCATCCAATCATCTCGATTTGGCAGCCTCTCTGGAGAATGCTATTTACAACAATATAGAAAACCTTAAGAAAAACGTACCGGAAGCCTATCGCAAAGACGCATTGGCAATAGGACGCTCGTCAAATCTGGTATGCGAATCCGGCGAAATCGGAATCCCCGGTGTGGACAAAGCAGCGGAAGTCGGGCTTTTGCCTTGGGTATGCCATAGCTTATGGTTGATTTATCGCCACAAAATGGATGACGAGCTATTACGCAACAAACTCTTTCCTGTACTTAAACAAGCTATCAACTACTACCTGCACTTTACCTACAAAGGAAAAGACGACAAGATACATCTGCCCCAAACATATTCTCCGGAATATGGCAGTGCGGAAGATTGTAACTTCGACCTGGCATTATTATCTTGGGGTTGCCGGACATTACTTGAGATTACCGACCGGCTGAACATAGACGATCCGCTTATCCCGCGTTGGAGAACGACTTTGGAGGAACTTACACCGTTCCCCACAGACCCGGCCAACGGGCTTATGATAGGACGGGATGTTCCTTATGCTTTCTCGCACCGCCATTATTCGCATCTATTGGCTGCCTATCCTCTATATCTTATCAATAAGGAAAATCCCGAAGAATACGACCTCATAGAGAAATCACTCCTCTATTGGCAAGGCAAATCTGGGGCACATCAGGGATATTCATGTACGGGAGCATCCTCTATATCATCCGCTTTGGGTAAAGGCAATGAAGCGCTTACATACCTTGACAAGTTGTTTACTAAATTCTTATCTGTCAATACACTTTATCGTGAATCGGGCCCGGTCATAGAAACACCATTATCTGCCGCCCAGTCTATCCATGATATGTTGCTTCAAAGTTGGGGAGGAAAGCTGCGCATTTTCCCTGCCGTTCCCGACAGTTGGAAAGACATTGCTTATAAAGACTTCCGTGCTGAAGGTGCTTTTCTTATCACTGCCAGCCGGAAAAACGGTAAGACTGAGTTTATCACTATCAAAAGCCTTGCAGGCGAACCTTGCATTGTAGTGACTGACATATCCTCACCTGTCTTCAAAGGAAAACGCCAATTTGAGGCCACAGCTTTATCCGAATCTATGTACAAAATAGATTTACAGAAAGGCGAAGAAGTAATCATTTACTCCAAAGGTACTCAGCCGGACTTCACCATTCGTCCTGTGAATAATAGCAGAACGAATTGTTTCGGAAAAAAGAAACAGTCCTGAATCAGTCTGCCTGTTTCTTTTCTTTCCGGTAATTCTGAGGTGTACATCCGAACTGGTTTTTGAAGCAACGGCTGAAATATACGGGCGCATTGAACCCACTACGGTCACTAACCTCTGCAATGGGAAGATCAGGGTATTGCTTCAATAAAGTGGCTGCGTGCTTCAGGCGGTAATTTAGCAAGAAGTTATTGGGTGTCATGCCGGTTAATGCTTTGAACTTAGTATAAAGCAATGACCGACCGACACCTACTTCTTTACAAAGAGCCGGAATATCAAATTCCGTATCGTCAATATGTTGCTCAATCACCTGTGAAGCCCGTTTCAACAGATCTTTGTCCAAAGGATTTATGCTGGCCAAATCAATCTCGGACATCGGTTTCTTATCAAATTGATGTTGCATCAGCAAGCGGCTGCGTATCAGGTTATTGGCACGTGCCAGTAACAACTGTGCATGAAAGGGTTTCGTGATATAATCATCGGCACCACGGCTGAGTCCCTCAATGTTCTGCTCGGTAGAGTTGAGTGCAGTCAACAGAATTACAGGTATATGACATAAATCTATATTATTCTTAATTTGCAGACACATTTCTGTCCCGGTCATCTCAGGCATCATGACGTCACTGATAACTAAATCAGGAGAGTTCTCATAAATCTGACTGAGTCCTTCTTTCCCGTCATGGGCACAAATGATCTTATAGAAAGGCTCGAAAAGCTCTTTCAGCACTTGGAGCAACTCATCATTGTCTTCCACAAGAAGCACCGTATGAGTCTTGTTTTCCGTATCTTTAGTCTCAATAAGTTCTATGGGCGAATTCCCCTCATCTACAAATACAGGCATTGAATCGGGGATAATATCACTTTCAGAATCCTGAGTATAAAATTGTACATTCTTATCGTTCAGGAATACATCTTTCCGGCGGGGCAGCCGCACTGTAAATGTACTACCTTCACCAACAACACTTTTCACTGTTATCTCTCCATGATGTTTTTCCACAATTGTTCTGGTCAATGCCAATCCAATACCGGTTCCGCTAAACAGGCTTCCTTTCTTTTCTTGATTGTCAGCCTGAAAGAATCGTGCAAATATTTTATCTTTATCTTGTTCAGAAATACCGATACCGGTATCCGTTATATTAATTTTTATATCACTATTCGTTATCTCTCCCGACAGAATAATATTCCCTTTGTCGGAGGTATACTTAAAGGCATTGGACAAAAGATTGAAGAATACTTTCTCCATTAATTGCGGTTCAAACCAACATAAGACAGACAATTCCGGTAATTTGAATTCATAATTTATATTCCTTTGCTGTGCATAATCGACAAAAGAAAGATAGATTTCCTTCAAAAATACAATTATATCCTGTTGCTTTATTTGTATCGTTCCATAATTCTGTTCCAATTTCCTGAATTCAAGCAACTCAGAGATCAACTTATTCATTTGTTGCGCATTTTTCCTAATCTTCGTTATCTGATTGTATATAGAAGGATTCAATGAATATTTTTGTAATAGGATATCAATATGACTGATAATCAGAGTTAGAGGTGTTCGGAACTCATGGCTCACATTTGTAAAGAAAACTAGTTTTTCCTGGTTAAGCTGCTTTATCTGTTGTTTCTCAAAACGTTCCTTTTCCAAAGAAAGAGCCAATGTGCGTTTTGCTATTTTACTATATACATAATAGAAAACGCACGCAATGAAAGCTGTCACATAGATTATCCATGCCCACCACGTATCATACCACGGAGAGGCAATGACAAGCTGCATCGTTATTTCCTCCAAACTTTGCCCGCTCTTTTCATTTATCGAAGCCACATGCAACGCATATTTTCCCGGATCCAGATTAGTGTAATACAATTCCGTCTGTTTAGTCTTAATCCAATTCTTGTCCAAACCTTCAAGCTTATATTGAAACCATTTTTCCGATAATTGTTGTCCGTAATCGGACAAAGCAAAATGAATAATCAGATTATTCTGATCATAATTAAGTTTAAGTTCACGAGTGTACGGGAGCGACTGAGACAATATCCCTGTATCATCTCCCGGAATAATCGTCTTATTATCGACCCAAAGTTCTGAAAAGTAAAAGTTAGAATTCTCATTAGCAGTACCGGTTTTGTTAAACTCATTTTCTGAGAATACGGTTACTCCTTTTGTATCTCCAATGTAAATACTTCCCTCTCCGGATACCAAAATTCCACATCCGTTGATAATATGAGTCGAGGGAAAGTTTCTCATCAAATCAATCGTTGTGAAAGTGCCCTCGGAAGGAACAAAGCAGGTGACTCCCTTATCACCTGTTATCAGAATCTTTCCATCCTGGGTCCGGCAAAGATTATAGCAGAAATCACCCGGCAACTGATTGTTTCGGGAAGTATAATGAGCCATGTTACGCGTCTGCCTATCATAAAAAAAGAGCCCCATTCCTAACGTACCGATATAGACACCATCGGAGGTGGCAAGCACACGGGTAGGAGTTGCTTTACTATCTCCTTCTGCCAATGGAACATAGACTATAGACTCGGGATGTTCTACATGAGTACACAAAACATTTTTCCAACCCACCATATACAAATTACCTTCCGCATCAATATCGAAATGCTCATAAAATGCAAAAGGAATGTTGATCCTATGGAATTTCTGTGTCTGAGTATCCAACCGAAAAAAGCCATTATGGGCAGATATATATATTTGATCTTTCCATATCTTCACATGATAAACAATTTCATCAGGCATATCGGAAGAGTGACTCTCTTCTTTCCAATAATTATAAAAACGACCTGTATTCAAGTCATAACGTGACAAACCACCCAAATAGGTTCCTATATACAGACAATTCTTCTTTTCATCATAACAAATACTTTTCACATTATTATGAGAAATAGAGTTTTTTCCACCGGCTGTAAACTGCTGAAGAGTATTCCATTTCTTATCTACACAAGTGATACCGCCCCCATCTGTACTAAGCCATAAATGCTCATTCTTATCAATAACAATTTCTCCGATATAAGAATAATATGAGTTTATCTTTCTCCCATAGTCATAATGTACAAAAGTATCATGTTGAGGGCTGAAATAATTAACTCCTCCATAGTAACTACCTACCCAGATAGTTCCGGCAACATCTTTATACAATGCAAAGATAGAGGGATGATTCAGCCCGCCCACATATTGGGGAATTTGAATGAGAGAATACTGTTTGTTACCAATACTGTAGCGATGAAGTCCGTCAAAAGTACCGAACCATATATTTCCCTCGTTATCTTCTACAAAATCACGAATCTGTTCGCTACTGATACCTTCCGAAGTTCCCGGCAAATAAGGAACTTTCGACAATTGTTGTTTGTCGTTCATTCGATATAATCCATGCATGCGGGTACCAATCCATAGCTCTTTTTGAGAACTTTCAAATATGCGATAAATCTCCACCCCTTCCAATAGTTGCTTTTGCTGATATGTACGGCGATCAATCAGATAAACTCCGTTATATGTCCCGATACCAATCTGATCGTCCATCATGGTCAGGCAACAAATACGTGAAGTGATATTCGTTTTTAATACAAAAGTTGGTTCTTTATCTGCTTTCAAACAAAATAAAGAATCATGTTTCATATACCACACTTGTCCTTCGGACGAAGTAAGCGCGGTGATAATACTTTCATTCGTGAGTCGGGAGAATTTCTCTGTTTGTATGTCATATTTGATTAAATTCTTATCAATTAAGAAATATAGATTATCCAAGCTGTCACCAACGATAAACGAAACTTCATTGCCCAACCAGACCGGTGGTTCTTCACCTACAGATTTTATCCAGCCTTTGAATATTCTTACACGGTTTCCATCATATTGGCTTATTCCTTCCTTTGTTCCAAACCACATTCTGCCCAACCTATCCTGATAAATAGCCATTACAGAGGGCTGTGTTAAACCTTCCGACAAACCAATATGTTTGAAATATTCAGCATATAATGGCAAAACAAAGAAAAAAGAAATAAACAACAGTAATAAATGACGTAACTTCATATTATTTTTTATTTGGTGTTGTTCTGTTAATCACAAATTAATCGCTTAAATATACTAACAATTTGCAATATTCGAAAAAATACTGGACATAAACAACATTTTTATAGGCGAATCAATCTATAATCCTGCCTTTACGATTCTAACAAAGGTTTTCTTCACTTATGTCAGATATAATAAAAAAGGTTGCAAATTTTATAGAAATTCACAACCTTTACTCTCAATTTTATAAGTATCAGAAATATTCTACTTTTAGCACATAAACAGGAAAAGAGTCTTTAGCAGAACGATGTATATTACTTATTTTTAACCCGTCATCATCCAATTCCCAGTCTACCTTCTTATGATTCTCCAATAATGTAACTTTCCTGATTTTATCCTTTTCCGAAGAAAAGGAACGCAATGTATAAGAAGCTTTAGTAACATGACGTACGATAATATATACACTTTTACCTCTCATGGTGAAGCGGACATCAGGTACAATATCTTTAGGAGTTCCATCATATACTGCATCGTGAAAAGGTTTCTGTTCAGTATCTTCTACTCTATTTACCGTAAAATCTTCTCCAAAGATACGCCAGGGAGTTGTTCCATAAATAGCCTCACCATTACTCTTCAGCCACTTATGAAAAGTTTTCAATATTATATCCGTTTGCTCCGGAAAACATCCTGCTTGGTCTGGTCCCACATTCAACAATAAATTTCCACCTTTACTGACAATGTCTACAAAATTTCTGATTAATATATCCGGCTTTTTATAAACAGTATCATAACGATTGTACCCCCAGTTCTTACCCATCGTCAGGCAAGCCTCCCAAGGTTTGTTATTTATGCTGTTAGAAAGTTTCTGTTCGATAATTGAATAGTCTCCTAATCCGTTCCCAATGCGACTATTGATTAAACACCCCGGTTGCAACGAATGAATTAATTCACGTAATTCCTTACTCTGTTGCCTGGTAACCAGTTCAGGCGTATCGAACCAGATAACTGCTATTTCACCGTAATTCGTAAGTAATTCTTTTAATTGTGGTTTTACTTTGCGTTCAATATAAGCCGGTAACTGCTTACTATCTTCATCCGGATAATCCCAAGTATTGCTACGGCCTGCTTTTACAGGCCAGTTAGTAGGAACATCCGGATCTTCCCAATCACGTCCTAATGAATAATAAAGTCCCAGCTTGATTCCCTCTTTTTTGCAAGCTTCCGCCAGTTCTTTTAAAGGATCTTTGGCAAAAGGAGTACACTTCACTATGTTATAATCACTGCAAGCTGAATTATACATGGCAAATCCGTCATGATGTTTAGTCGTATATACCAAATATTTCATTCCTGCGTGCTTGGCAGCCCGTACCCATTTCTTCGCATCAAATTTTACCGGATTAAAATCTTTGGCTATTGTTGCATATTCTTTTAACGGAATACGCTCATAAAGCATAAAGTGTTCGCCACCTTCGGTTGGATGGCCTTTCCATTCACCGGCTGTCTGAGAATATAATCCCCAATGTATAAACAAACCGAATTTTGCATCTTTGAACCAATGCAAATTGTCTTCGGTAGTAGCCATAGAATAATTGGATATAACTGTCAAAAGAACAATTACTATAAAAATTCTTTTCATACAAAACTTATTTTATACAACCATTAATGCCAACGTAAAGAACTTAATCCCAATTTCAAAGAAACATCCGGATTACGTTTATAATAATCTAATACCTCTTTAAGTTCCTCATCTATTTCGTACAATTCATCGATCACATATAAAGTTCCCGAAGGATTGTAAGCTTTATTGTAATCCGAACGTTTCTTATCGGGTTCATATTCTGTACCTACAAATTCAAGGTGAGTATATTTCTTGGAATCCAACAGAAAAGGTTTCCAGAAAACCACACTATTCCGGATAGAAGCTCCCCAATGTACATCCTTCTTATAGAAAGCTTCAGCAGCTTCATAACCTTCATACATCGCCTTCAAATGACAAAGACGAGCGAAGAACAATAAATCATAAGCATGATAAGCAAAAGCATCACGACCGAGTAAATCCGTAGTCGTTCCGTTAGGAAACAGGTTACCCTTCACCCAATCGTCATATGAGGAACGGAATTTATCGACTATAGCCTCATCTTCCAATACCGTGCCGAACAGATAAAATTGATATAACAGACAAGTACCCCAGTTATTGACCCTCAAGTCATTATCTTTAATAAATACCTCCGCCCTCTTACGTAGCCAGGTATCAATCAATTCCCGGTCAGACTGGCCGATTACTTTACGAATCAACGAATAACCTTCGACAGCAATATTATATGATTCTTCATGAATATTTCTTTTCGACAAGGCAACATTGATTTCAGACCATGCTTTCAGATATTCAACCGCTTTATTCAGATACGTCCTATCCTGTGTAAAAGCATACGCGAGACATAATTGATGAATAGCTTTCATTTCATTACTAATGTCTATCTTATCCGGATTTTCATCAATAGATTTAACCGGAGTCGTTTTCCGGTTACTCTCTACAATATTTTTAGCGGGAGTTTCTATCTGTTTGATATACCAATTCATCGGAAAAGCGGTATTATCAGCCTTCTCCAATGCTGTTTTCACTTTATCATAGTTTTCACGTGTGAGCACGACATTCGGAAACATTTTATCCACGTCCGAGGTTTGAGCCTTTACACAAGACATCCCCCATAATAACATACATATTAGAAAACATTTTCCTTTCATCCTTTTCCTCTCCTTCCGTTCTTATAAAATTTCAATATCATCTATGTAACATTTATACTTATTTCCCTCGGCCAAAGTGACTCCCGAACTATACGTCGGCAGAATGACTATACCTGCTATACCATTCTTCAACTGTGTAGCGGCAGCACTGTATTCTCTTTTACTAAAAGCAAACGTATATGTTTTCCATGCTCCTTCTTCTTTGAAATCAACCAACGAATTGGTTAATATAACTCCTTCTTCCTGCTCGTAATCATTCACCGAATTAAACCTTCCTATCAGTTTAACTCCTAATTGTTGAGATACTGCTTTGGAAGTACCCTTCCACGTTTCTTTTCCTATCACATTGGCAGGTTGATAAATTCGGAAACGGATTCCTCTTAGTTCATCAATATCTACTGTTTCGGAAAAACGGAATTTCAAACCGTAATTCCGGGCTTCCATCGAAGTATATTCCAGCACTTTGGAGGAAGTGTTTTCTTCACTTTGAACCGGATTATCTATCACTATATGGGAATATGCCCAACGCGGATAATAATCGTCTATCTTACTACTGCCTGAATTGCCATAACGAAAGAAATAGGGGGTTGTATCATACGTTTCAAAGTCGGCGAATAAAGTTCCTTTATCGGGAAGAGGATCTTCTTTATCATCTTTCCCTTCGTTAGAATCAACCGCAGGATCATCGCTTGAACAGGATATAAAAAGTCCCCATAATATAATGAAAAATACATTGTAGCTATATTTCATAATTTACCTTAGATTTTAGTTAATGCCGGAAATTCATGTTTTAAATATAATGAGGGTGCCTTTCCTCGAATGAACTGACACCCTCATCGGTATATACTCGTTATCTCATTCCAAATTTACCACCCTGTGTTCTGTACCAGTTTATGGTTTTTGAAAAGTTCGGTATTCGAAATCGGATAGAAATACATTTTATCCTGAATATTGTAAGTGGCATGCAAAGCTTTCGTATATTGAATAGTACCGTCAGTTTGCTTAACTACTTTCACTTTATAAATATTCTGCATATCATCTAATTCTTTCCAGCGACGAAGATCCCAGAAACGTTGTCCCTCGAATGCAAATTCTACACGGCGTTCGTTTTTCAATCGTTTCAAAAAGGCATCTTTACTCATGTCGGCAGGATACGCCGGCATTTTCACATCTCCACGATTACGTACTTGGTTAACTGCATCGCGTGCACTCAGGCTATAAGAACCTGTGTAGTCAGGATCACCATAAGCATTTACCATTGCTTCTGCATAGTTCAACAGAATTTCTGCATAACGGAACAAGATCCAGTTATGCTGCTGGCTGGTAGTAGTTTCACCCGGTTCAAAAGTGACACTGTTATTCACATATTTTCTCAAGTAATATCCGGTAGTCGTGGCATTTTTTATAGGCTGACCGTTCTTACCTCCTTCAAACACTTCTACCGGGGTCGTTTTAGGCCATGCCATACCATTATATACTACGGTCATTCCCAGACGCGGGTCACGATTCGCATACGGGTCTTTAGCCATTTCTGCATTACTCCAGTCAAAAGCTGTACCATCTGTCATTTCATAAGCACTTACCAAGTTTTCTGTCGGACAAGTGGTAGTAGAGCCTTTAGTAACTCCCATCGGAAAGTTTGCAGACTCAAAACTTGTACTTGCTCCCGTGGGACGGCACATGATGACTTCTTTACTTTGGTTATTGGTAGCACCGTACAAATTAGAATATTTCGGGTCCAGACTATATCCTAAAGTACCGGCCTGACTGATAAGATCGTATGCTGCCTGAGCGGCATTTTTCCATTTCTGCGTATCATCGGCAGAATACAAAGGGCTGGCAAGATACAGAGATGCACGAGACTTCAATGCAAGAGCCATACCTTTAGTAGCACGTTGCAAGTTACCTTCTCCACCAGGCATATTGTTATAATTAACAGGCAATTTGTCATTAGCCAGATCAGTACATTCACTGATGATGAAGTTCAGGATAGTAACTGCATCCGAAGGTTCTGCTTCGTTGGCTTCTTCCTGTGTCAGTGTCTTCGTTATCAGAGGTATATTCTGATAACGTTTCACCAACTCAAAGTAATAGAATGCACGCAGAAAGCGAACTTCATGCTCATAATTCAGGTAACTTTTATAATCATCAGCAAAACCGTCGGAATATTTCCATTCATCGAACGTCAGTCCGACACAGTTCTCAAGATAGAAGTTAGCATCATGAATAGCGTTGTAGTAAGTACCGAATACGTCATTGACCGTATAATTGGCTGACCACGTACCATTGACAAAACGTTGGATAGCAGATGATTCGTAAACATGGATAGCATCATCCGTAGCTGCGTCTTGCATAGCTCCCGATGTATTACAGAAGTCATGCGGCAAATAACTATATACCTGTGTAGCCAGTTGTTTCACACGGTCCATGTTATCCAGAATTTGTTGCTTTGAATAATAATCTGTTTCGCTGCAATCCATAAAATCACAAGCTGTGTACAGAGGAGCGGATGTAACCGCAAGCAACAAGGCAATATGTTTGATTTTAAAATACTTCATGTTCATTTTACTTTTTAGAATGATAAGTTAACACCAAAAGTATACTGAGTCATGGTCGGATGATTTGTTCCGATATTTTCAGGATCTAATACTTTAATCTTATCTACACAGAAAAGGTCGTGACCGCGCGCAAAGACTTTGGCACCTTTGATGAATTTACTCTTCTTCATCATTTCCTGTGAGAAATTATAATAAAGTTCCAATGTACGCAATTTCATATAAGACGCATCAGCCACCCACAAGGAGTTAGTCGTATAGTTATTGGCGGAACCTTCTGAAGTCAGACGCGGATATTTAGCATTCGGAGTATCCGGAGTCCAACGATTGTTATAATATTCGGTGGAAATAGTACTGTTACTAATCAAAGGCCAATACACACTTGAAGTGTTCAAAAGACGGCTCTGATTTCCCGTTCCTTGGAACAAAGCATAGATACCGAAACCTTTATATTCCAGATTCAAGTCGAATGAGTAATAGATTTCCGGCATAGCACTGTATCCTAAAGCTACCTGGTCATAAGCGTCAACAACTCCGTCATTGTTCTGGTCTTTATACTTCAAATCACCCGGACGAACATCTGAAAGGTTTTGTTTAACACCGCGGTTATCAATCTCTTCCTGACTCTGGTAAATACCTTCCACTTCATAACCGAAGAACTGTCCCAAACGCTTGCCTGTACGTTTCAAGTAGTCATGAGGGCGATATTCTTCGTTCTGGTTAATAATCTTGTTACGGTTGAAAGTCAGCATACCGCCAATTTGATAATTAAAATCACCGATTTTATCCGCCCAGCGTACGCTTGTTTCTACTCCATAACTATTCACAACTCCATTATTGATATTGGGAGCTGTCAAACCAAATATAGAAGACACGGCATTATCTCCGCTTACTAAAATATCCGTGCGGTGATCGTAAAAACCGTCAATAGTAACAGATAACTTGTTGAAAGCTATGAAATCGAATCCTACATTCAATTTGTGAGACTTCTCATAGGTCATGTCAGTGATACCCAGTTGAGTAATTTTCATACCACTGATGCTTGCCGGATTTTTTCCGAAATAATAACTTCCCCCTGTACCATACACATCAAGATAAAGGTCAGTACCATAATCAGCACGTCCGGAAATACCGTAGGAAGCACGAAGTTTCAACAGGTTTAACCAGTCGCTTTTCAAGGCAGCTTCTTCCGACATAATCCATGCGGCACCTACCGACGGAAAGATTCCCCATCTATGTCCCGGTTCCAGAATGCTGGCGGCAGAACCGGATAAAGATGCGTCCAGTACATAACGATGGTCATATACATAATGGGCCTGTGCCACTACATCCATAAATGCCTTCGAGTTGTTCTGACCTTTGGCATTTGTTTTATCCATATTGTATTGCAGAGTTGCAACCAGACTATGCTTATTCCAGTCCTTAGCATAGTTGGCATAGGCCCCAAAATTGAAATGATTGACCGAAGATCCTACACTTTTACTGAATGAAAGAGTACCTTCATTACGTAAAGTATTATAAGTAGTTTCTCCGGTTTCCCAATTCATCGTTGCTTGTTCATATCCGAAGTTCATGGTATTGTTGTCCCAATAAGAAGCACTGTTGTCCAAACCTACCTGAAAGCCTACTGATAATCCTTTCACAAGAGCACTCAAATCTTGATTCAATTTCATATCAGCATACATATTACGGGTTTGAGAGCGAGCATAGCCTCTACCGGAAATACTTGCAATCGGATTGTTGGAATATACAGTTGTACCACCCCATACATTGCGAGACGTTTTTACAGGAAATGCTCCAGAAGGAACTTGATACAATGCACTGAAAATGTTCGATGTCGTTTCTCCCGGACGGTTATGTTCGGAGAAATTTCCAAACAGGTTCAGCTGTACGGTAGTTGTAGGACTGACAGTAATATCCAAATTGGTACGAATATTCAGTTTTGAGTATTTGAACTGAGTGGAGTAACCGTCATTATCACTTGTCGGTTCCAATATACCATTATCATTCAAATAATTCAACTGAGTGAAATAACGTACAAATTCTCCACCACCTCTTGCCGAGAAGGTTACATTGTTCCCATAGCTATGATCTCGTAATGCTTCGTCCCACCAATCTACATTCGGATATACATCCGGATTACTTTGAGTTCTGAAAGCTTCCAGTTCTTTAGCCGAATAACGTGCCGACAATCCATCGTTGGTCAATCCTTCATTCAAAGCTTTGGCATAAGTATATCCATCAACAAATTCCGGCAGACGTTGTGGGGTAGCCATATTGAATTGATAAGAGAAATTAATCTCCGGCTTACCCATCCTTCCACGTTTCGTTTTCACCAAGATAACACCATTGGCACCTTTCATTCCGTAAAGAGCCGTAGAAGCTGCATCTTTTAAAACAGTGACAGACTCTATTTCATCAGCACTTATTTGATCCAGTGAACGTTCAAAACCGTCTACCAACACTAATGGAGTAGTAGAACTGCTGGTTCCATATCCGCGTACTCTCAATGTTGCAGCGTCATCCCAGGCATTACCGGAATTTTGCAACACTTGCAATCCGGGAATCAAGCCATAAAGCATATTAGAGTTATTGATGCTTTTCTTATGCGAAAGTTCCTCCTCACTTGCTACTGCAGTTGCCGTAGTCGATTCTTTCAGATTGAAAGAAATGCCGCGTCCATACTCTATAGCCACTTTACTTTTGCGTGCAAACAAGCTGTCCTGTTCCTGAGCTACAATAGCTAACGGAGAACACAACATACACGCTACTAATAACTTGATACTTTTTCTCATGAGTATATTGTTATTTCTATTTTCTGTTAATATCATTAATTAATTATTCCCAACCCGGATTCTGAACAAGGCCATATCCTTTATTGATTTCTACTGAAGGAAAGGCGCTCAAGCACCATCTAGGTTCGAAACCGCTAGTCCACCATACACGCGGATATTTGGTCAATTCATATGGAACAAATTTATATTCGCCTGTATCTTTATGTTTATATACATGCAAACCATGTAACTGCTTCTCAAAAACATTATAAAGCTTCCAACGAATCAAATCAAAGAAACGAACTTCTTCGTAACCGAACTCACAAGCACGTTCACGCAATAAAGCTTCACGAAATTCTTTTTGCCCCAATCCTTTTTTAAGTCCAGGCAAGTTTACACGAGCACGTACTTTATCAACAGCATCGTATGCTTGCGCATTGGGAGAACCATTATACTCATTCAACGCTTCTGCATAACTAAGATAAATTTCTGCTAAGCGCAGGAACGGCCATTGTATAGGACGGTTTTTCCATTCCGTATTCCGATCCAAACCCCATTTACGGCATGCCAGTCCCGTACCCAAACTCAATACATGCGTGCTTCCACCTTGTGCCCAGTCTGCTCCCTGTGGATAATTTACAGGATCACTAGCCAATGCTTCTGTCAATGCAGCTGTTCTACCATTGTATTTGTCTCCATCCAAAATAAATGTTTCATATAAACGAGGATCACGATTCAAAAATGGATTCTTAGCTTGTTCAGGATTATCCCAACTAAAATCAGTACCATCGCTCATCTGGAACATATCAAAGTATTCTTTAGTAGGACAATAACCTCCCCAACGAATAGAATTGCTTAATATCGAATTAGCGTTGGCATTTAATATATTTCTTCTAACAGAAATTAAAGTTTCTGTTGTCCCACGATCATAATATGCACTAGTATATGCCCCACGAACATCAGATGTACCATTATCACCAACTTCTACTAACTTATAATAACCATTTTGATTCAATGCAGTGAAAAACTCTTCACAAGCATTAATAGCATCTTTCCAACGTTCTTTATTATATCCACCAAACCAAGTCATCAAACTAGATGAAGCTTCTCCATCACAGTAGGGAGCATTATCATTGAATAATGGACTGGCTACAAACAGTAAAACACGTGCCTTAAGGGCCATAGCTCCAGCTTTTGTCATGCGACCATCCCAGTTTGCCAAATCATTATCTGATATTCTCCATGGAAAATCAGGACAGTTAATAGCATCGTTAAGCAAACCTATGATAAAATCTACCGTAGCTTGTAAAGTGGCCCTCCCTGGTAGATTCACATCTTCAGGGTCAATAGCGTGATCTACAATAGGCAAAGCACCAAAGTGACGCAACATATGAGAATAATAAATAGCAACTATCATTTTAGCTTCCGCTTTCAGGCGAGATTTTTCAGTTGCATCCATATCAGGTACACGGTCAACATTTTCATAAAGAAGCCAAGCGTGACGGATACCTGTCCACATATGCGAATCAGCATCGTTAAAACGACATTTAGTTCTCTGTCCCGTAGGATATGAACTTTTTCTATCTTCTATAGAAGCATTATAATTACCCGGATAATAAACTTTAGCTAATCCAGAATAACCTACGTTATCATAGTTCAAATCTGTCAAACCTTCAAGAGTCCCCAACCACATTTGCGTCCAATAACCTGAAGTTTCCATTCCATAAGGAAGATATTGATAACTCTTCCACAAGATACGACGGGCGTATTCTGAAGTGGAAAAAATAGTATCAATCGTTACATCTGAACTAGGTGGCTTTTGCAAGAACTTGTCTCCGAAAGCCAAGTCTTCGCAGGAAACCCCGACAAACAAAGTACCCATCAAAAGGGTTGTATATAATAATTTTCTTAATGACCTCATGATTCTACATTATTAAATTAGAAACCAACTTTTAATCCTACATTTACGACTTTGATAAGCGGATAGGCTGTTCCATCCGGATTAGCTTCCGGATCACTTACTTTCAATTTGTCGAAAGTCAGCAGATTGTAACCTGAAACAAAGAGCCGAAGTGAACCAATGTGCGCCTTCTTCATTAATGAAGAAGGAAATGAATAACCAAGCTCTATATTTTTCAAACGTACGTAAGATGCATCTCTTAACCACAAATCAGAATCCTGATAATTGTGTGATTTACTCTTAAAGGAAAGCGCAGGTGCTTTAGCAGAATTTCCTTTCTCTGGTGTCCAGGCATCTTCAATCATGTATTTCATGACAGCTGAATTATTACTTTCACCAAACGGTACCCGATACATAGAACTCAAAAGACGAGAAGTTTTGAATGCGGCAGACCAAGTCATACTAAAATCAAATCCTTTCCAAGAGACGCCTAAATTCATACCAGCTGTATAAAGAGGATATTTCGGATAACCGATATCTCTTACATCTTTTTCATCAATTTTTCCATCTTTATTCAAATCTTTGTATTTTACATCACCAGCTAAAGGTACATAACCAGAACCTTGGTCAGGAATCCCTCCTTCAATATTTCCTTTCAGATTCTCATAATTGGCAGCTTCTTCTTCTGTAAAATATCCATCAAAAACATAGCCAAATTGCTGACCAACAGGTTTTCCTTCAGTTTGCATCCATTCATAGGGGTATGTAATCTCATCGATAAATACAACCTTATTCTTGGCGTAGGAAAGATTAGCTCCGATGTTATAACGCACCTCATTGATACGATCTTCCCACTTTAGATTGATTTCATAACCCTTATTATCAACTTTACCAATATTTGCAATAGGCAAGCTAACTGCCAAGTAATCGGGAGTTACAGTTCGTGCCTTTAATATATTTTTACGATGTTCAACAAAATAGTCAAAGTTTAAACTCAATCGATCTTTGAGAAACTTCATATCAACACCATAGTTTTGCTTAGCCGCTGTTTCCCATGTGACATTAGGATTCCCCTTCTTAGATTCTACCGCTCCGGCAATATTAGTTGAAGTATTTATACCAAAATTATAACTTCCTGAGCTAATCAAATATTTATCAGGTAAATATAGAAAACGGGAATAATCACTAACACGATCATTTCCTACAATACCATAAGAACCACGAATTTTAAAGTAATTAATTACCTTCTTTATTGGCTGAAAGAAATTCTCTTCTGAAATAATCCATCCCAATGATCCAGCAGGGAAAAGACCAAATCGTTGTCCCTCTGCAAAGTTTTCAGAACCATTATAACCTAAACTTAAATCTAGCAAATATTTAGTTTTATAATCATAAGTTGCACGTCCTACCAAACCAACATAACTTCTTGGAATACCAATAAATTCTGATGGACTACTACCTTCATAAGGATAATAAGTCATAGATTGATTATACATAGCTAGTGCAGACACGTGATGATTTCCAAAATCACGCTTATAGTTTACAGCAGCCTCTAAATACCAGTTTCTTGTTTGACCTGTACTTTCAGAATATCCCAGCTTTTGGTAATCCTGACTCTTTTTATATATCAGCTCATTATTTGTATTATAAATCGCTTCATACTTATTGGCACGCCCTTCCCGACGCTTTGTGATAGTTACACCACTGTTGTATGCTCCTTTCACATGTACCTTTAACCCTTTAGTTAAAAAATCCAATTTTTGATCTAATTGAAAATCAAAGTTTAATGTGTTTTGAGTACGGTTATTATATCCTTTCCCATAATAAGTATTTAATGCATCATAATAATTACCAATAGAAAAAAGATCAGTATCCGATACTACCCATTTACCATCTACAATACCTGCACCAGCAAAAGGAACAGCGGTATAAATATCCCGAAATAAGTATTTTAACTGCGTGTAAGTACCATTATTGTAATTTGGTTCTTGTTTATCATTAAGATAACCTCCTAAATTAATCTGCATAGAGGTTGTCGAGGTTACATTAATATCCATATTAATACGGTAGTTATAACGATTATACTTAAATCCTTTATCATTACCGTTTTCTTCAAATGTTTTAAAGAGTCCATCTTGAGTAAACACTCCTAATGAAGCAAAATACTTAACTCTTTCCGAACCTCCTGATATATTAAAATTATGTTGTGTTTGTAAAGCTGATTTCTTAATCAACATATCTGTCCAATCAGTATTTGGATACACAAGAGGATCACTATTGGTACGGAATTTCTCAATTATATCAGAAGAAAAAGCTAGTTGATCCTCTGAGACACCATCATGTAGTTGAGCATTATTATAAGCATTTGCATAACCATAGCTATCTGCAAATTCCGGTACTCTTGAAGGCATTTGCCAAGCATAAGTAGTTGAAAAATTTACTTTTGCTTTTCCCGATGTACCACGTTTGGTTGTAACCAGAATAACACCATTTGCACCTCGTACACCAAATACGGCAGTAGCAGAAGCATCTTTCAATACTGTTATACTTTCGACTTCATTCGGATCTAATTGAAAGAAGGAACGTTCTACACCGTCCACCAACATCAAAGGCTGAGATAAGTCAGTACTTAAAGAACCGACACCACGCACATACAAAGTTGCATCATCGGCACCAGGCTGTCCACTAGATTGCACACTGGCCAAACCTGTGACCTTACCGGTCAAAGCATTAGCCATACTTGCAACTGGAGATTTTAATAGTTCTTCATTATTAATAGAAGAAAGAGCACCAGTCACAGTTACTTTCTTTTGAGAACCGTAAGCGATAATTTGTACCTCCTCAAGTTCCTGAACATTCTCATTCAATTTAATTTTCAGACTTCTTTCTCCTTTATAATGGATTTCTTTATTTTCATATCCAATATAAGAAACCATAATAGTAGCTCCTACCGGAACTTTCAGCTTAAAATTACCGTCTGTATCGGTAATTACTCCTGCACTCATGCCTTTTACTGTAACAGTTGCCCCAATCACAGGACCAAAATTATCAGTAACAGTACCAGTAACTTCAATTACCTTCTTTTGTTGTGCTATATCTTGGCCCGTCGAAAAGGAAATAGTTTCCATTTCCGTTGAAAAAGCCGCTTGCCCTACAGACAATGTGGCTGCCAATAGCCATATTCTACAAGGTATTTTCATAGAACTGACTCGTCTTTTCATACACTTTTAATTTTTTAGTAGTTAATAATAAATAAAGGTTAATAACAGAATACTTGTCATGTTAAATACTTAGATAGAATCTTACTATTTGATGGTAAGCGAATTGTTGAATGTCTTTTCATACGTAATAGATTTTATTGTTGTTTAACTTTTCGCTTCAAAGGACGCGTTTTATTTTAAATTATATCTGCTAGAATTTTCCTTTATAACTGCACAAATTGTATACGGACGATTTATATTATACCCGGACAATTTATATACACCGAACAACATCCGATATAACTACCTGATTATAAATACAATTACTAGTAAAAGCACATTTTTCCTCCAACTATAATTTAAGTGTTAAACGTAACCGGATAGACTAAGAAAAAATAAAAGGAACACCTTATTAAAGTTGTGCCCCTAGCTACAAATACTGTAATGTGATGAAGTATTTTCCTATGGTTGAAGCATGAAAAGTCGAGAAGTCATTCGCTCTTTTCCTTCCAATTCAATTCGGTCTTTGTATATTCTAACAATGCCGAATGAATTTTTATCCGGAGTTTCAATCATACCTTCTACAGTATTACATGGAATATGATCGAAGTATCCAAAAGCTCCCGAATGATGATGGCCGGAAAATATAGCTTTTACGCAATTATAGCGATTAATAACATCTAATATTTCCATATTATTTAATGCAGTAAATTGACTTCTGGGATATAACGGATGATGACAGAAAATCAATACGTTTCTATTTTTCTTTTCGCTTTTCTTCAAAAGGTTGTCCAGCCACTGCAATTGCCGGCTGCTTACGCCTCCATTCCACCTAGCGCCTTGAATTTCTTTATTTACTTTAATCTGATTCTGTATTCTCAAAAGTTCCTGCTCTTTTGCTGTTCCGACAACATTTGAATAAGCTGCTATTTCGTTTGTATTCAGAAATACAAACACCCAGTTCTTTTTCATAAATGAATAGTATTCTGAAGGCATTTTAAGCTTCTTATATAATACTTTATTATCTGTAATACCTTTATAATCATGATTTCCAGTAGTATGGAATATTTTTTTGTTTAAATGTTTCAGACATATTAATACTGAATCTAAATCTTTTTGATCTCTATCAATGATATCACCCAAATTAACTGTAAACTGTACCTTTTGATTATTAAAATAATCAATACTTTCATGTAATTTACCTAAAGAGTTTCGATAAAATCGAGTTTTTCCAGATTCACAGTCAGCATATTGTGTATCTGCAATCAAACCAAACACGATAAGCGGAGGACTACTTTGAGCAAAAATATTATTTAAGGAGAAGAATATACCTACTATAAATACGGCCCATGAAATATTAATATTTTTCATTACTTAATTTTATTTGATGTTCATACTTAGTTTATCTCATTCAAATGCCTATTAAGTATTTCTCTATCCATTTATTAACCCATAAGCAAAGGTAGAAAAAAAGATACTGAAATGCAAAGAAAGAATTGAATATCATTTCATATACTAAATTTAATCAAATATAGAAATCTTGAATGTGCTGATTAATTCATCAAACTCTTCTTCTTAATATCGAAGATTAATAAAAGAATTTGCTTTAAAATTTAATATCTCTTATCTTTGCTATATCATAACACAAGTATGTATATACTAAATCATTATACAATGAAAACATTCATTCAATGCATAATCTTTGCTATTCTGACATTTACCAGTCCTTTTCTCGATGCCCAAGAGAAAATAATTGTATGTCCGAATGAATTACAACAAGAATGGGCAAATGCCGAAATAGGAGTTATCATTCACTTTGATATGCCGGTATTCCACCCCGACTATAATTGGCGACAATTTGGTACCCATCCTTCACCATCTACATTTAATCCTTCTTCCCTTGATACCGATCAATGGATACACACAGCCAAAAGCCTTGGAGCCAAATATGCAGTGTTAGTAGCCAAACATTGCAGCGGTTTTTCATTATGGCCAACAACGGCTCATGAATACAGTATAAAAAATTCACCTTACAAAAATGGAAAGGGAGACATTGTAGCCGAATTTGTCGCTTCTTGCCGAAAATACGGAATTAAACCAGGAATCTATGCCAGTACTACCGCTAATGGTTTTCTACATGTCGACAACCCTGGACTTGTCAAGAAAGGAAGTCCGGTCACCCAAGAAGAATATAACAAAATAGTAGAGACACAATTGACCGAACTTTGGAGTAATTACGGAAAACTGTTTGAAATATGGTTTGATGGCGGCGTACTCTCTCAGCAAAATGGAGGAGCTGATATATTGACACTTATTCAACGTTTACAGCCCAATTCCATTGCATTTCAAGGCCCTTATGGATATCCGAATTTAATCCGCTGGGTAGGCAATGAAGAAGGTAACTCTCCTCATCCCTGTTGGGCAACAGCCGATGCAACAACTTCCGCCGATGGCGTACAGAAGATAAAAGGCTTATACGGTAATCCACACGGAAACTACTGGTGTCCCGGAGAAGCTGATTTCACACTACGCCGTAATGACTCATTCCAAGGTGGTTGGTTTTGGCGCGCTAATGAAGATCATCTGATATTTTCTACTGATGAGCTTTTACTTAAATATGAAACCAGTGTAGGACGTAATACCAATATGCTGCTTGGTTTAGTAATAGATAAGAACGGCTTGGTTCCTGATGCTGATGTAAAAAGAGCGAAAGAATTCGGTGACATTATACGAAAAACATTTTCAAAACCTATCCGAAAAATATCAGGCAAAGGATACGAACTATCTATCCGGTTAAACAAAGAGACTAATATAAGCCGTATCGTATTGTCAGAAGATATAGCATTTGGAGAAAGAGTTCTGAAATATAAACTAAAAGGTCTGTGTAATGGAAAATGGATACAACTTTCTGAAGGAAGTTGTATCGGTCATAAACGGATCGAACATTTTCCAACTCACTCCTTATCTGTTGTAAAGTTGGAAATAGAAGAAGCTAAAGATAATCCAGTCATAAAGTCTTTCGCAATATATTAACACTAAAAAGAAAAGGAGAAACTTGACAACAATAAGTTTCTCCTTTTCTTTTTAGATATTTCTTTCAAAGATATCCAGTAAGTAAACCAAAATAATTTCTTATAATTCCAACTTTGCCGAAATCTCCAACATTCGTTGAATCGGCTTCACTGCCTTTTCTGCTACTTCAGGATCCACCGTAATTTCCGGCGATTCATTCTTCAGACACTCATACAGCTTCTCTAACGTATTCAACCGCATAAAGCTACACTCATTACATCCGCACGTACTATCATTAGGAGGAGCCGGAATAAACGTTGTCTGCGGACATTTCTTCTGCATCTCATGCAGAATGCCCGATTCGGTAGCTACGATATATGTGTTTTCGGGATGATTCACAGCGTACTTCAGCAATGCAGCCGTAGAACCTACCACGTCCGCCAGTTTCAGCACCGTACTCTTACATTCGGGATGTGCCAGTACCAATGCTTCCAGATGTTGTGCTTTCAGTTCCACGATCTTTTCAACCGAAAATTGTTCGTGTACATGGCAGGCTCCGTCCCAAAGAAGCATATTCCTGTTCGTAACTGAATTGATATAATTACCCAGATTCCGGTCCGGACCAAAAATTATTTTCTCATCTTTTGGGAAGCTTTCCACAATCTGCCGTGCATTGGTGGAAGTTACCACCACATCCGTTACCGCTTTTACCGCAGCCGTTGTGTTGACGTACGAAATAACGGTGTGTCCCGGGTGCTCTTTGACAAACTGCACAAACTTGTCCGCCGGACAACTGTCCGCCAACGAACAACCTGCTTCCATGTCGGGTACCAGCACTTTCTTGTTCGGACAAAGCACCTTCGCCGTTTCACCCATAAAGTGAACGCCGCACATCACAATGATGTCCGCTTCCGTTTTGGCCGCCCATTGAGCCAATGCCAAACTGTCACCGACGTAATCAGCGATGTCTTGTATTTCACCCTTCTGGTAGTAGTGGCCCAGAATGATCGCATTCTTTTCTTTCTTCAGCTCATTAATAGCCTTTATGAGTTCATTCATAATAATATTCTTATTTCTTCCTTTTTTAAAAAAATCCTTTGTTAGTGATGATTGCCTGTTAATAATGTTAGCAAATAAATCCGTTTTTTCTTGTCGGATAAGTTATTAGTCCATACTTCTGCTTTATAAGTCCGTTATGAACGGGAAAAAAGAAGAAGATTTACTGTCTATCTGCTTTATTATCAATGCAAGCATCGGTCAATGGAAGTTATCTATTAACTCCCTGTTGATAAAGTGCAAAGTTAAAAACTTTATGGATATAAACAGGCAGATAAGTGCTGAAAAATATGTTTATGTCTGTGTAGAAAGTTTTGGGTTAGTTTTTTGGAATGTTCATAACGAAGGCCTCTTATACCTTCTTTTGAATAATGCAAGAATTATTTTTCAAAATCTTTGCCGATAGTTTTGACAGGTTTTAAACTGTTATCAACATCTGTGTTAACAGAAAAGAGTTACCTTTGCAATCAGAATGTAATAAAAGAAAAGACGTATGCGCAAACTGAAAATAACAGAGCTGAACCGTATCAGTGCCGAAGAGTTTAAACAGGCTGAGAAACTGCCTCTGGTGGTAGTGTTGGATGATATTCGTAGTCTGCACAATATAGGTTCGGTGTTCCGTACTTCGGATGCTTTTCGTATTGAATGTATTTATTTGTGTGGTATAACGGCAACTCCTCCACATCCCGAAATGCATAAGACAGCATTGGGGGCTGAATTCACTGTCGACTGGAAGTATGTTGATAACGCTGTTGATGCTGTTGATAACCTTCGAAAAGCTGGTTATATGGTCTATTCGGTAGAACAGGCGGAAGGAAGTATCATGCTTGATGAACTGGAATTGGATAAAAGTAAGAAATACGCTATCGTAATGGGAAATGAGGTAAAAGGTGTGCAGCAGGAGGTTATTAACCATTCGGACGGTTGTATCGAAATACCTCAATATGGTACGAAACACTCATTGAATGTTTCTGTAACGACAGGAATTGTGATCTGGGATTTATTCAAAAAACTTCGTTGACAGCTTAAAACCTTATTAGTTAATAAGTGGTTTATAACTAGTTAATAATATAGTTAATTCGCTTATAATCAATATATATATAATTGTTCATAAGTATAGAATCCAAGTTATGTCATTGTACTCTTTATAGGAGGGATATATCCTGTTTACTGGGCATATATATCCAGCGTATTGGACATATATGCCCAGCATGGTGGATATATATATACACCACATTGGGTATATATGCCCTGCAAATAGCTTATATATGTCTTGTAAAAACGAAATTGATGTTGGTAAATCAAGGATAATGTTGTAGAAGAAAGTAATAGCTTTACTAACTTTCGGTTAATAAGCATCAGACACGTAATTTAGATTTGTCCGTTCTCTACCAGCAATACTACACGTTCCGTTAGTTTGTCTTCACCTTCCGGATCGTATTCTTTTTTGAGGCTGGCGCCAAACAGTGCAGCAAATGCCTGATAGAATCCGGCTTTGAAAGGTCCCATAAATGCTTTTACCAGTTCATAACTGGTCTGATTACTTTGACGGTCCACTAACTTTATCAACAACTTTCCTTGAGCAAAAGAAAGTTTCTTCATTCGGGCGGTATACTGGTCTTTTAATCCCTTTTCCACCCGTTTAATGTGTTTCTGACGGGCTTTCTCGTTTGGTAATGTTTGCAGATATTCGTAAGTTTCGATAATGGCCTGGTTGATTTCCTTAGAAATAGGATATACTTTTTTCACGTTACGAACAAGTTTGTAATACTCTCTGCGTTCTTTTTCATTTTTGAATTTCAGTGGTCGGAAGATATACACAGTTCTTAGTTGGACACATGGAATCGTATCTCCATTATAGATACACATCGGAACCAAGTATCCATTAATGCTTTGTTTTTCCTGAGCCTGCAGATGCAGTGAACAGTAAAAAACAGCAAACAACGTCATTATTACTATGTTAAGTCTCCTTTTCACATTACAAAAATAGAATTAAAATTTTATTATTCAGATATTTTCTTAGAGCGTTAACCTATTTAAAGTATCTTTGCGCTCTTGTCTGTGAAAAGGCAAGAAGAAAATACACATTTTATTGATGAAAACTACTCAACTATTACGGTTGATAAGTATTATAAACAGCCTGTTCATAATTCCTGCTTGTAGTGCTCAAAACCCTTCAGAAAATCTTATGGAAGAAGTTCTTGAAGATTTATCTGTTAATAATGATATTAATAACTCGGTTAATTCCCTGAATTGGGAAAATGAATTGGAAGAGCTTTCCAACCGTCTGCAGGAACCTGTTAATTTAAATAGTGCTACCCGTGAACAACTCGAACAATTTCCTTTTTTAAGTGATATTCAGATTGAGCATTTATTGGCTTATATTTATATACATGGGCAAATGGAAACCATTTACGAACTTCAGTTGGTAGAGGAACTGGATAGGCAGACTATTCAGTATTTATTGCCTTTTGTCTGTATAAAAGCTATTAACAATGAGCCTGCTTTTCGGTGGAAAACTATGTTGAAAGATGCAGGAAGGTATGGTAAGAATGAAGTGTTAACTCGCTTGGATATACCATTTTATAAACGAAAAGGTTATGAACATACCTATTTGGGACCTTCTGTTTATAACTCTGTGAAATATACATTTCGATATCGTGACCAGCTTTATGCAGGGGGAGTTGCCGAAAAAGATGCCGGAGAACCTTTTGCTGCTTTGCATAATCGCTACGGATATGATTATTACTCATTTTATTTATTACTTCAGAATTGTGGTCGGTTGAAATCATTGGCTGTTGGTAACTATCGGCTTAGTTTCGGGCAAGGCTTAGTGATGAGTACAGATTATCTAATGGGAAAAACAATATATGCATCCTCTTTCAACAATCGCAGCGCTGGAATCAAAAGTCATTCTTCTACGGATGAATATAATTATTTTCGTGGGGTGGCAACTACTGTTGCTTTGACAAAACGTTTATCGGTTTCTGCATTCTATTCACATCGGAATATGGATGGTGTTGTTACGGACGGAGAAATAACATCTGTATATAAAACCGGATTACATAGAAGTCGCAAAGAAGCGGATAAAAAGAACTTGCTCACATCACAGTCAACAGGCGGAAATGTTAGTTATCAACAGAACCATATCCGGTTGGGTATCACCGGTGTTTACTATGTTTTCAACCGACCTTATGAACCGGAACTAACAGGTTATTCCAAGTATAATATTCATGGAAATCATTTCTATAATTTAGGGATAGATTATGCCTATCGTTGGCGTCGCTTCTCTTTTCAGGGAGAAACGGCGATAGGAAAACAAGGTTGGGCTTCTTTGAACCGATTACAATACTCGCCGGTTCAAGACATACAGTTTATGTTGATACATCGTTTTTATTCGTATGATTATTGGGCTATGTATGCTCATTCTTTCGGTGAAGGAAGTACGGTTCAAAATGAACAGGGATATTATGTTGGATTAGAAACAACACCTTTCAGCCATTGGAGGTTTTTTGTTTCATTCGATCTGTTTTCTTTTCCCTGGAAGAAATACAGAATTAATAAACCTTCCCGTGGAACGGACGGATTGATTCAGGCAACTTTTACTCCGCGTACTAATTTATCAATGTATCTGAAATATCGTTATAAGCAGAAAGAACGTGACTTGACAGGCAGTAAAGGAACACTAACGCTTCCTATTTTTCATCATCAACTTCGTTATCGTTTGAACTATTCTTTGAATGATGTGTTTAGCAGTCGTACAACTTTAGATTATAATCATTTTCATTCTCAGGACAGAGCTGCTACTAAAGGATATCAGGTTACACAGATGATATCCTCCCAACTGCCTTGGACCAGGCTGTTTGCTGACGTTCAAGGCAGTTATTTTTGTACGGACGATTATGACTCCCGTGTGTATGTATCAGAAAAAGGATTGCTCTATACATTTTATACTCCTTCCTTTCAAGGTCGCGGATTTCGTTGTGCTGTCCGGTTAAGATATGAATTGAATAAACACTGGTTGTTTATAACCAAGTTCGGAGAAACTATCTATCTGAACCGGAATGAAATAGGTTCTGGCAACGATTTAATCTATGGAAATAAAAAAGCAGATATACAAATGCAACTACGTATCAAGTTTTAATGTATATTTGTCTGCCAGAAAATAATAAAAGAATACGAGAATAAATGGATGATAAAGCTGCTTTTGACAGAATGTTTAATGAGTGGTATGCACAATTTGTATATTTTGCATACTATTTTGTAAATGATGTCGAAGTCTGCCGGGATATCGTAAGTGATGCTTTTGAATATTTGTGGCGTAATTATGATAAAATAGAAGAAGTTACAGCGAAAACTTATTTGTATACAATAATTCGTACACGTTGCATTGATTACCTTCGTAAACAAAATATCCATGAAGAATATGTCGAATTTACTTCGCAATTAATCAATAAAATAAAAGAATCGGATTCACAACAACCGGATTCCCGTATTTTATGTATTCGTAAAGCCATGAAAAAGCTGACTCCGTATAATTATTACATTTTGGAAGCATGTTACATCCATAACAAAAAATATAAGGAAGTGGCCGAGGAACTCAATGTAAGCGTGGCAGCTATTCATAAGAATATAGTAAAAGCTTTGCGTATTCTTCGTGAAGAATTAGGCCAAAAAGGTAACCAAAATGAATTTTAAAACGTATATTATATATCTAATGAATAATCTATGGATGAAAATAATACATATATAAATAAGTCGGAAAAGGAAGCTTTGGAAATAATGGAAAATGTTTCTGATATTACTTCCGATCAATTGCAAGCATTAAGAGAGAATGAGGAATGCTTTCAGACCTGCAGTGATATTGCAGAAGCTGTAATAGGAATGCAAATGGAAAAAAATGCACTTTCCATTAATACACAGCAGGCTTTAGCTGATTTTCATCGAAAACATCTGGACAGGCGAAATAAAAAGCTCTATATTTTATGGACAAGTGTTGCAGGAGTAGCGGCAACAATCATTATTATACTGGTTTTACGCATGATGTCCTTTTCTCCGGAATCGGATATAGAAAGTATTAAAGTTTTTCAGGCAGACCACGTCCCGCAGCAAGTTACTTTGCAAGTTGCCGGTGAAGAAAAAGTTGAACCTTTGAAAAAAGCAGTGCAATCACTTCCCTCTTCTACGGTGAAATTATCACCGCAGAAGATTGCTTATAATACTATTCAGACTGAGAATAAGAAAATAAGAAATAAAAAAGTACAGATACATAGATTAAGTATACCGAGAGGAGAAACTTTTAAGGTAGTTTTATCCGACGGGACTGAAGTACTTTTAAATTCGGACAGTCGCTTGTCTTATCCTACGGTGTTTAAAGGAAAAGAAAGAGTTGTTTCTTTGGAAGGGGAAGCTTATTTTAATGTAACCAAAAACACTGAACATCCTTTTATAGTAAAAAGTGGAAATGTTCAGGTTCGAGTATTAGGAACGGAATTTAATATGTGTAGCTATACCCCCGACAATGTCCGTGTTACCTTAATCGAAGGAAAAGTTGCCGTCAGTGATACCTGTAGTTTACAAACTGTAGAAATGAAGCCGGGGCAAAGTGCACAACTCGTTTCAGACGGAACATTTGCCGTTGACGAAGTTGATACGGAAACATTCTTGTATTGGAAGGAGGGATTCTTTTATTTCGACGATGTAGCATTGGTGGATATGATGAAAGAAATAGGTAAATGGTATAATATAGATATAGAATTTAGAAACAGTGAGATAATGAATCTGCGTATGCATTTTCTGGCAAACCGTCAGCAGAAAGTTTCTGATTTGATTGAGTTGTTAAATCGTATGGAAAGAATTCATGTCTATTTAGAAGGTGAAAGCCTTATTATCGAGTAAAAAACAACTATTCAGCAAGAAATAAATCCGGTTAGAAAAATATTTTTGGAAAATAAATCTTTTTATGGGTAACCATTCTTTTATAAAACTCGTATAAAATATAAAAAATAGATTTATTTAACCAATCGGATTTATGGAAAGACAAGCATGGAAATTGATTGTTTTACTTTTGTTATTCTGTTATGTCCATTCACCTTATGTTAAGGCACAAGTTGGTAATGGAAAGCAAATAACAATGGAATTTAAAAATGAAGGTTTACCTTCTATTTTTAAACGTTTGCAGAAATTATCGGGATATAAAGTACTTTTTATCTACGATGAAGTTCGTTCTTATCATTCTACCGGAAAGGTGGAGAAAGCTTCGATTGAAGAAGTTTTAAAGGTAATTATTGGGAAGCATCCTTTGAAGTATATCATTGAAGGGCAATTCATCAATATTACACATAAAAATCCTCAGAATGTTATTTCGGAAGTAAAAGGTAAAATTATTGCTGAAGAAGACGGACTACCTGTAATTGGTGCAACCATACAGGTAGAAGGAACTTCTATTCGCACCATTACAGATGCGAACGGGAATTTCAGACTTGTCAATGTGCCTCAAAGCAATCGGATAAAGATATCTTATGTAGGCATGCAATCTCAATCGTTATCTCCGAAACCCCAGATGTCGGTGGTACTGAAAACCGATACCAAAGCATTGGATGAAGTGGTAGTAGAGGCAGGTATTATCCAACGTAATAAAATGGGGTTTACCGGTTCGTATAGGACAGTCAATCAGGAGGAACTGAAGGCTGTGGGTAATATTAATGTGCTTCAAAGTTTAAAAACGTTGGATCCTTCTTTCGTAGTTGCTGATGATATGTCGATGGGGTCCGACCCTAATACCATGTCCAGAATTACCATGCGTGGTGGTACTACGATGACTATTTCCGGAATTTATGATGATACGACGACCAATCCCAATGAACCTCTGTTTATTTTGGATGGTTTTGAATCTAGCCTGCAAGAGATTAATGATTTGGATATCAATAGAATTGAATCTATCACTTTACTTAAAGATGCTGCTTCCACTGCCATTTACGGTTCAAAGGGAGCAAACGGCGTGGTGGTTGTAGAAACTATTAAACCCAAAGCCGGTGAAGTGATGATCAATTATAGTGGAGATGCGCAAGTGGCATGGGCCGACTTGGGTGTTTACAACATGATGAATGCTGCCGAAAAACTGGAATTTGAAGTCTTGGCCGGTCGTTATGGTGATTTGAATGACTGGTCAGGCAACAGAGAAAGCATTGCACAATATCAGCGGGCTTTGGAGAATGTGAGAAGAGGAGTAGATACTTACTGGTTGAAAGTACCTATCCAAACTGCCGTCACACAATCTCATTCATTGAATGTGTCGGGAGGTGACAAAGGATTCCTGTATCAGATAGGTGCTATGTTCAAAGATATCCAAGGAGTTATGAAAGGTTCTGTTCGCCAGACATTCGGAGGAAATATGCGTATGACTTACCGTAAAAACAAGTTTAATATTTCGAATAACTTGAATGTAAACATAACAAATGGAAATAATGGTGCATGGGGCTCCTTTTCAGAGTTTGTAAATGCTAATCCTTATTATCCGGTTACTAATGAAGACGGTACTATCCCTCGTGATCTGGATGTGTATAAACGTGCGAATTATGCCGACATAACAGCTACTAATCCATATTACAATGCTATGTTGCCTTCCGAAAACAGATCTAAAATACTGTCCGTTACTAATAACACAAACCTTAATTGGTATATTATTGATAATCTGCGTTGGACGGCCTCAATGAGTTTGAATACAACCAACACTGACAATATGAACTTCACCGATCCGGCTCATACGAAGTATGCTTCGTCGGATTATACCAAACAAGGTGAATATTCCTCATCGAAATCCAGAAGTTGGCGTTATACCATGAATACCGGTATCGCTTATGCACTTTCTTTGAATGATCATAATCTGACTTTCAATGGCCGTGCTGAAATCAGGTCTACTTCTTCAAATACCGAGTCATTTGTAGCTACCGGTTTTCCGAAAGGAGTAGGTGCCATTCCTTCTTTTGCTTATTCCTTTAAAGAAAATTCGACACCCGGATATAGCGAAAGCATTAGTCGTGGAGTAAGTTTTCTGGGGACTTTCAATTATAACTATAAGTATCGTTATTTGTTTGATGCCAGTCTTTCGAGTGACGGTTCCACTTCTTTCGGGCGCGATAAGAAATTCCAGACATTCTGGTCGGTAGGGGCTGGTTGGAATGTCAGTAAGGAATCATTTGCCAAGGATTGGGACTGGATGCAGGAATTAAAATTACGTGGTTCATTTGGTAGTAACGGTAATCAGAATGTCAGTAACCTGACAAGTAATGTATATAGTTATTATGCAGGTAGCGATATTTTCGGTACTGCTTCTTATTTGTCCGGTTATGCCAATCCTAATTTGGAGTGGCAAGTTGTAAAGAAGACCTCTGTGGGTATTGATCTTATGTTCTGGGATAATCGTTTGTTGTTGACCATGGACTACTATCATACAAATACCAATCCATTGGTAGTATCTATTCAGCAAAAGCCTTCCAGCGGTTTGTCTACTTTACCTATTAACCTCGGTCATTTGAATACTAATGGTTTTGAGTTTAATGTGAGTTGGTATGCTATACGAAATCTGGAAAAGCGCATTATGCTGAACTTCCGTTTGAACGGAAATACTTATAAATCTGTATATGGAGGATTTGGAGAAGCTCTAGCTAACTTGAACGATGCCTATAAGAAAGACTCTTCGGTAGATAGTAAGTTGAATGTAAACTCAATGATACAGTATCAGGATGGTGAAAGTCCTACTGCCCTTTTTGCAGTTCGTTCGTTAGGCATCGATCCGGCAACGGGTAAGGAAGTATTTCTCACCAAGAACGGAACTCCTACATTCGATTATAATGCTGACGACCGTGTGAAGATAGCCGATACCAATCCGAAAATACGGGGTGTATTCGGTATATCGTTTACTTACAAGAATTTGCAGGCAAGTGTCAACTTACGTTATAACTTAGGTTCGTTTGCATTCAACTCGGCTTTGTTTAACAAGGTAGAAAATATTTCTGCATCGAACATTGCTTATAATCAGGATAAGCGTGCTTTGTATAGCAGATGGCAGAATGCCGGTGATGTATCACAGTTCAAGGGTATTTCATTAACTACCCAGACTCCGATTTCATCTCGCTTTGTTCAACGCGACAATTATCTGCGTGGCGAAAGTGCACGTATCAGTTGGGATTTTTCCAGAGACGAATGGATTAAGCGTTTGTTCCTGAAAGACCTGCGGTTTAATGTTTCATTCAATGATTTCTTCGACTTGAGTGAAATGAAACGGGAAAGAGGAACGGACTATCCGTTCCAGAGAGCCATATCTTTCGGATTAAGTGCTCGTTTCTAACGATAACAATACACGAATAAATATAGAATTAAGTATGAAAAGAAATATATCACATTTATTATATATAGTAGCCATAGGCTTCTTTACTTCCTGCAGTGACTTTCTGGATGTGGCACCGAAGGACAAAGTATTGGAAGAAGACCAGTATAAAACGGAAGCAGGTATTCATGGAGCTTTAAACGGGCTTTACAGGCAATTAATATCTACCTCCCTTTACGGGGCGAATTTATCTCAGACTGCTCTGGACGCAATGGGGCACTTTTATACCTATCCTCCGTCACAACCGTCGGGAAATAAATTGTCTGCCACATTGTTTTTCCTCTGTAACGGACGGTCCGAAGAGTATGGAGCAGCTGAAAGCATATTTGCCGATATATGGAAAAGCGGATATAATACGCTTCTCAATATCAACTATTTTTTGAAAAGCATGGAGGGATCGACTGCTGTTATCGGTAGTAACAATAAAGATGTATTGATGGGTGAGGCATACGGATTACGGGCTTATCTTCATTTTGACCTTTTCCGTTTGTTCGGCCCCAGATGGGAAGATCGTTCGAATATCAATAAGATTTTGCCGTATAGTAGAACTACGGATATGATACTGAATCATGTCGGTTATGAAGAAGATGTGTACTCCACTGCCGATGAATATTTGGATTATTTATTGGAGGATATTCGTGAGGCGGAACGGTTGTTGGCTGCTGACCCTATCCTGTCTGATGACTCTGCTATTAGTAAGGAGCTGATAAGTGATTTTTATAAGAATCGTAACAGACGTATGAATTATTATGCGGTGAAAGCGCTCGAAGCCCGTGTATTGCAATATATAGGAGACTATAAGAATGCGGCTATAGCAGCCAAGGTAGTGACTGATCAGATAGGGGAAAAAGGAAAAGTGTTCTCATGGACAAATGTTACAACCGTACTTGCCAATATGGATTACTCTTTCTTCAATGAAGTAGTTTTTGGAATCAACAATCCGGATATGCTTTCCAATTATAACTCCTTTTATAATAAAACGGATATAAACGATTTATATGCAGTAGACCGTGATAATTTGGTTCAAAACATCTATTCCGGTTTTGGTGATAACCTGAAAGCAATAATAGATGTCCGTGCCCGGCAGTGGACGGAAAGTAACGACCAGGGAGGAAGTTCTGTCTCCTATTCGCAGAATGGTACCTACATCTCTAACAAGTTTAATATTTCAGCCAATAGTAATCTTCCCGCGTTGGTCGATTTCCAACCGTTGATTCGTGTCACTGAAATGTATTATATTCAGGCGGAAACAGCCTTGAAAGATGGTAATAAAAAGACAGCTGCCGAACTATTGAACACGGTTTCTTCTCATAGAGGCATTCCGGAGACTAGCTTTTATTACTTGACGGAGAATGATATGGATGAACAATTCTATTCCCACATAGAGAGTGAATATTATAAGGAGTTTTATGGGGAAGGGCAAGTTTATTTTTATCATAAGCGGATGAAGAGCGATCAGATGTTTCCCGGATACGGAGGAGCTTCGGTGGCAGTAAATGCCAGTGCAATGTATAATATACCTATTCCGAATATTGAAACAGATATATAATTCAGTCTTTAAAAATAAATTCAATATGAAAAGAAACAGTTTTAAATGGTGTGTTTATACATTTCTATTTCTTGGGATAGGAATGGTATCTTGCGCTGACGAGGATTTAATGACTTATGAAGATGTTCCTCGAATTTATTTTAAATATGCTGATGCATCCTCTTCCGACTTTGGAGAAAATGAAGATCAGATCACTGTTAATATGGGATATGACAGGCCGTTGAAAAACGACAGTATCATTAAGATTCCTATCAAACTAATGGGACGAGTTTCGGAAACAGACCGGGCGGTAAAAGTAGTGATGATACCTGAAGAATCGACAGCCACAGAAGGAGAAGATATAGAGATTTTGTCTGCGTATCTACCTGCCAACTCAATCTTTGGTAATGTGGAAGTAAGGCTGAAACGTACGGAAGCCGTTGATAATGAAATGTTGTTTGCCCGTATCCGGTTGGCTTCGAATGAAAACTTTCATACGGATTATTCAACGTCCAGATATGATAAAGGAAACAATCGAAACGGATTGATTTATAGTATTTATTTTACGGCGCTGGCTGAAAAACCCAGTTTATGGGCGGCTTCTTATTCGTCGATGACCTTAGAAAGTACATTCGGCGCATACAGTAATGCAAAAATGAATGTGATATATGAGGCTTGCGGAGTGACTAGAGAATATTTTGAGATTGATCCCGAAGATAACGACCCGACGGGTAAGGAAACGTTTACCAAACGTTTTTCGAGGGAAGTTTCTTTTGGAATGATTTCATTGATTAATCGTTACTTAGTAAAATATAAAGAAGAACATGGAGAACCTTTGGTGGATGAGTTTGGTGAAGAGGTCAAGACTCCTCTACCGAGTATTCAATAAAAGATGACGGATATGAAATATATAATAGATTTACGGATAATAATTGTATGTGCTGGGATACTGTCTCTGTTTGCGTGTAATGAAGACAAGGGCAATTATGACTATGAGGCAATCAATCGGGTGACAGAAATTGCTAACATTCAGGAGAGTTATTCAGTGGAAGTAGGAGAACGGTTGTTGATTACTCCTGAACTCAATACTACTTCGGGCAATATGGATAATTTGGATTATACGTGGTATTATAAAAGCGGTTCTGCATGGAATGTATTGCAGGAGGGTAAAGACTTTGATTTTGTTATAGCCGATCCTATCGGATCTCCGAATAGTACTTATACTTGTGCCTTCGAAGCAAAAAACAAAGTGACGGATATTGCTTACCGACAAATTTTCAGTATAAGAGTATCGGGAACTTTCAACAAGGGATATGTCTTATTGTATGAGAAAGAAGACGGATTTGATATGGGAATGGTCGTTCAGAATTCTCAGAATCAATATATACCGAAGTATAATATACTGGCTTCTACTGCACCTTCCCTGCAACGTGGAGGGGTAAAACCTTATGAGCTCAATATCTTTGCTGATCCCACTGCTCCTCATCCATATCAGCCGGATGGTTCCAACCGTTCGGTTTACTTGCTGACCGACCATTATACGACACGTCTGAAAGTTGCTGATTTCAGTTGGGATTCTTCGTATGATATATCCAATTCAGTGGAGAACGGTTCGCCTCTTCATCAGGAATATGTATCGACTGGGCAGCCTATTGTTGCGGAGAAGATGAAAGTGGGGTATTTTTCTACAAGTGGTGGTATAAAACCGCATGTATATGTATATGTGAAAGATGATAACGGACAGGGAAATTGGTATTTGCATAACACTTATCCTGTCTACTACTTCTTTTCCTATCCGATGAATGCCTATCGTACGGGGAATACCGTATACGATAGTGAACGTTACGAACCTGCTCCGTTTATATCGTGTGGTAACAGAATAACATTGTTTTTCGATCAGGAACAAAATAAATTCAGTTGCCAGACTACATACCGTTCTTCCAATGATTTCAGCACATCGTTCTTTTTTACCGAAGATTTTCTGGATGAGTCTTCCGACCATATTTTTAACTTTGATGATAAGAATGAGGGGTTGTTGTATATGGGCGAACGCTATACGAGTATAGCAAAGATGACTTCTTTTGCTTTTCTGAAACAAAGTAACGGTACATTCAGATATATTGAATACGGTTTGCCGTCTAACACTACTGCTTTGGTGACGAAAGATAATAAATTGAGAACGTGTATATTTGATGCGTCTACCGGCATTGACCATGCCAAATTTATTGCTGCCGCTCCCGAACCCAACAATGCGTTTATCTATTATGCAACTGAAGATAACCGGGTGTTTTATGCCGACGTATCGGGTAGCAATGCAGTGGTTAGAGAAATAACGGATGCTGTTCTTCCCGAAGGTTACAATGAAATAACCGCTTTAAAGTTTATGATTCCCAGTACAAGCAGTAAATATTTGGGAATCGCTACCTACAACAGTTCCTTAGGAAAGGATGAAGGAGGCAGAATAGACTTCTATTCCATGCCGAATGCTTCTTCCGGTGCACTTGCCATAGCGACGCACAAGGTGAATGATGATGAAACGATAGAGATGTCGTGGAAAGGTTTTGGAAAGATAGTAGGTATGGATTATAAACCTTAAACGATTTAGAAAGATGAAAAATATGAAACTTAGAAAAATAATATGTCTGTTACTGGTGACTTGCAGTTCATGCAGCTTTTTTGCAGGATGCACGGATGACATCAACAATTATGAGAAACAGACAGCTGCTGAAGCTTCCAACAAAGTATTTATCAGCGATAAGTATGCTTCACTTGCTTTCAATGCCCAACGTACAGTAGAAGGTAAGGTTGCCAATATGGATACATTGGTTGCCAAACTGGTAGTCAATTGTACTTCTCCGGCAGGTGGCAATTTGACGGTGAAAGTTACTATTGATACATTGTTGGTAGATGTATACAATAAGAAAAATGAAACATCCTATCACCGGTTTGCAAGTAATTGGATCAGGTTGAATAAATCGACCCTGACCATTCCCGAGGGAAGTATGGAATCTGCAGATACACTTACCGTTGCCTTGACCCGGCCTTTGGACGGGTTTACCAGTATGGACGGATACATCATGCCGGTGCGTATCACTTCGGCTTCGGGCTATGATGCACAAGTAGATTACAGTAAAAGAGTCTCTTATCTGACGTTGGATGTGACACAGGAGAACGGTGTGGGATTTGAAGAAGGCAAAAACAGTGTGATGGTTGCAGGAAACGAAAGTTTCACCGGATACGATCTGCCGCTTATGGCTTATATTGCGTCAGACAATGATATAAATATCGGGCTGGAAGTAGACAATAGTCTGGTAGCAGCTTTCAATAGCAAATATGGGACAGCTTTCAAAACCCTTGCCGTGAGTGACTGGGAATTGGCCGATGTTGCGTTACCGGCCGGCAGTACAACGGCTACGGGACATATCGCCTATAAGGGAGAGACGTCGCAGTTTGCGGGTGATAATTATCTTGTTCCCATAAAGATAAAATCGGTTACGTCACCGGGTGCGGTAGAGCCTGTCAAGACTATGCGTACAGATGTATATTATCTGGTAGTGAATTCGGTATCCGGTGGGTACACGCTTGAAAGCGATGATACTGCGTTTGGTGTGCGACAGACAGAAAGGAGCGGTTATAAAGCCCTGTCGGAAGAATATAAATTTACTCAAGGCAGTTGGGAAAGTATGTTCGAAGGAGGTTTCTGGGTATTGGATGTTCCGGCCAGTGTCACAATCGATTTGGGACATGAAGTTCGCAATATCACCGGAATATATCTCAGGGCGAACAATAGCTCGATGTCTCCTGCAAGCATGGACTTGTCTTATGCCGGAGAGGAACTCTATAATGCTACCCGTCTTTCGGTGAGCCTCGGTTCAATAGCACTTCCCAGCCGATGCGAACACATGTACTTCAAGTTTGCCGAACCTGTGAATGCCCGCTATATCGGACTGAATAATATGGTAGCTAAATCGAAGTACTATTCTTGCAAAGATTTTTATATATATACTCAAAATGAATAATCCATGAAAAAATTATTATTAATGATCCTTCCTGCGTTTATCTGTGCAGGAAGTTTGTTTGCCCAAACATCTACTGTCAGTGGCGTGTGGGAAAGGGGTAAAACGAAAGCAGTCAAAATGTTCAAGATTGTAGAAGGCGGTAACTTGTCGGAAGTGGCCACTTCTGCGTTGGGAGAAGACGGTAGTTTCCGGATGACGTTTACCCCGGAGAAGGAAGGTTATTTCGTGTTGGGTACTTCCTCTTCCGTTTTTCAGAATCGCTATATATTTTATATGAAGCCGGGTGACCCGTTGAATGTGCGGATATTGCCCGAAAGTTATGAACTGATAGGAAAAGAGAATACGGCAGAGAACAAGGAAATGGTCCGCTGGCATGATTTTATTTTTCCTTTGGAAGATAAAGCTGTGTATTTTATGGGAAAACACAGTACGTATGTAGACTTCTTTCCGCTGTTGGAAGAGAAACTGGATAAATTGGGTTCTTATAAAGTGAAGAAAACAAAGAATAAGGTTTTCGACACTACGTTTGCTGATTTTCGTAAGTATGATTTGCTGTTCAATGCCGTGCAGTTCATTTATACGGTAAGGTCGGCGCATCCGCAGAAGGAAGACTTTATTGATTATTACCGGCAAATAGATATTCCTGCTATCGCCCGTACTACGAGTATTCTTAATTATCCCGGCGGATTGCGTTTATTTGTTAATGCATATATGCTCAAGGCCATGGTATCCGATTCCTCATCAGCCGGAGAGAAACGAAAGAATCCCGTTTCGGCTATGCTGAAGGAAGATGTCGAGATGATTAGTAATGACACAATTAAAGGAGAAATAGCGTTAATGTTCAGCGGAATGAGTAAAACGCAGGTAGGACTGGAACAATATAAACAAGAATATGGCAGTTTCCTGGTCACCGACAGTCAGAAAAAGCGTTGGCAGCGTATCGAAGATAACTTTGCGGAGAATATGGAGAAAAAGAAGCCTATTAACTTTACGTTCCCTGATGCGGAAGGAAATGATGTATCTCTTTCCGATTTTCGTGGCAAGGTTGTCTATATTGATATCTGGGCTACCTGGTGCGGTCCGTGTAAAAAGGAGATGCCTGCCATGAAAGCATTGGAAGCAGAATATAAAGACAATAAAGACATTGTATTTATGGGGATTAGTGTCGATGCGTCTAAAAATATCCAGAAATGGAAGGACTTCGTGATAAAAGAACAGCTCCCCGGTGTACAGCTTTTTGGCGGAGACATGGCGGGACCTACATTATCCAAACCCTATAAGATAACAGGCATTCCTCGTTTTATGCTGGTTGGTAAAGACGGAAGTCTGATTTATATGGATGCTCCGCGTCCTTCTTCTTCCGAAATACGGGCAGTGTTGAACGACGCATTGAAGAAATAAACAATATTATCAACAGGTTGATATACAAGTACTTCAATGGGTGCTAATAGCAGAGTTGTTGGGTATATATATACTGTGTGTTGGGCATATATATCCAACACGTTGTATCTATATACCCAGCATGTTGTATCTATATGTCCAATACATAGGCACTCAATACCCTCTTTTCCAATGTAATAGACTATGAAATACTTGAAAATAATAATATGCTTTCTGTTCTTTCCGTTGATAGCAAACGGAAAGGCGGAGCAAGACAGCATCCGTCTTGCTTTGAAACACATGGAAGACGGTTTGAAAACAAAAGAAATCGCTGTTGCACAAAAGAGTTTTGCTCCCGAATTTTCTATCAGCATTTATTCGTTGCCCTTTGCATCCGGTTTGTTGAAACAGATTATGGAAGGTATAACTTTCCAATCTATCCAACCCGACTGGAAGGGGATGAAAACAAAGGGAAACGTCACCAGTCTGGAGGTCCGTTTCACATTGGCCGGCGGACAGGAAGAGAAGAGCATGATAGCTTTCAATGAGTCCGGAAAAATCCTTTTTGTCGATTATTTCGACCGGCTGTTCGGTGATAGCCGTTACCGGAAATCATCGTTGGCAGCCGTTCTGCCTTTTCGGATAGAGGGTGGCTCTATCATTTTGTCTGCCCGCTTGAACGATAGCCCCCGGGTGATGTCATTCTTGCTTGATACGGGAGCTGACGGAATGGCTATCCGCCGTTCGTTGGCAGATAGCATAGGGCTGAAAGTCAGTCATTCGCAAGAAGCGAGTGTTGTAGGCGGACGGAAAACGGTGCAGATATCTGCCGATAATGTACTTCGTCTGTCGGACAGTTTATCATTGAAAAAGCAGAATATTGCAATTTTCGAGAGGGTGCGTAACGGTACGGATGGCATCATCGGGCTGAATCTGATAAGAAAATATATCACTGAAGTGAATTTTGATACGCAAACTATTTCGCTTTATACCTTCGGTGATTATATCTTTCAGAGGAAAGGACGTATGATCCCCCTTAGGGTACCGAGCCTTATCATGTTACCTTCCGCATTGAATCTGACCGGGGATAAAAGTATTTCGGGTAATTTTATAATGGATACGGGAGCTAATTATTATTTGATAGCTTTTAGTCGGTTTGTTCGTCAAAACAGGCTGTTACTGAGCGGATTCAAACCCGAGGGAAGTGGGGCGACAGTGAGTTTGGGGCATTCAACACCAGTTTTTTATGGTCATGCACGTTCATTAAAAGTGGGCAGTGTAGTGAGCAAAAATGTACCTGTCACTCTTCAAGCTTCAACGGGCGGTGATTCTTCAAATCATACCGATGTAGACGGATCGATAGGTATACAGTTTTTCAGTGATTTCAATTTTACGATCGACTTATTGAGAAAAGTAGTACACCTGTCTCCTCGTAAGAAGTTAAAGTAAGGCATTCTTTCAGTAATGGCAGTGCAGTTATAGTCAGGGGAATGTTTTGCGGAAGTATACCGGTCGAATGAAGAACATCATTAAAAAATGTTCAATAGAATTAATAACCTGGAGTTTTTTGAGTTATCTTTGTTGTAGCTAATTAAACAATAAAAAGATGACTGTAATTTATCCTTCACCCATTTTCGGTCCTGTTCATTCCCGCCGTTTGGGTGTTTCTTTGGGAATAAATTTATTACCGGACGACGGTAAAGTTTGTTCGTTCGATTGCATTTACTGTGAATGCGGCTTCAATGCCGAGCATCGTACAAAGAAGCTTCTTCCTACCCGTGAAGAGGTTCGTACAGCCCTTGAAGAAAAACTAAAAGATATGCAGGCAAATGGTCCTGCTCCCGATGTACTGACATTTGCCGGAAATGGTGAACCGACTGCACATCCCCATTTCCCGGAAATCATAGATGATACTCTTGCACTTCGGGACAAGTATTTTCCGAAAGCGAAAGTCAGTGTATTAAGTAATTCTACATTTATCGACCGCCCTGCTGTATTTGATGCACTGAATAAGATAGATAATAATATCTTGAAACTTGATACAGTGGATGAAGAATACATTCACCGGTTAGATCGTCCGAATGGAAAATATTCTGTAAAGAAGATTATCGAGAAGATGAAAGAATTCAAAGGAAACTGTATCATTCAAACTATGTTTCTCAAAGGGAGTTACCTGGGAAAGGATATGGATAATACCTCAGATAAGTTTGTACTTCCCTGGTTGGAGGCGGTAAAAGAAATCGCGCCCCGGCAAGTGATGATTTACACGATTGACCGTGAAACCCCTGATCATGATTTGCAGAAGGCAACTCACGAAGAGTTGGACCGGATTGTAGAATTGATTAAGAAAGCCGGCATTCCGGCAACAGCTTCTTATTAATTATAAAACAGAAAGCATACCAACAGAATTTTTCAATTATCAATGATATTATCAGGATTCCTTCAATCAAGATTGATTGGAGGAATTAATGTGTATTTATTGTGTTTAAACAGACAAAAACAGAGAAAGCAAATAGAGATTTTTTCGTAAGTATTTTAATGCCAATCCCATATGATATTCTACAGTTTTTTCACTGATAGACAATTGCTCGGCAATTTGTTTATAGGTTAAGTTTTGCTCCCGGCTCATGCGAAAGATTTCTTGCTGCCGTGGAGGCAATTGTGATATTAGTACTGAAAGATACTTTTTTAAATCGGATAATTCCAACTTATTTTCTTCTTCATATTCTTGTTCCATTGCTTGTAGAACAGTAACTTTCAGAAATGAGTAGTTTAATTTTTTGCGTGAATAATTAAAAATCATATTACGGGTAATGATAAAAAGAAACCCTTCAAAAGGCTGCTCTTCATCTATCAGATGTCTTGCTTCCCAGAGTTTGATGAAAACCTCTTGTACCACTTCTGCGATATCTTCAGAAGAAACTAGATAAAGCCGGGTAAAGCCATAGACCTTTTCCCAGTAATGTTTATATAGAAATGAAAAAGCATCTTCATCTCCATTTTTAAACCTTCTAATCAGCTCTTTAGATATCATTTTATCTTTTTGGGACAAAATTAGCTAAATACTTTCTAAAAAAAAAATTGCTTTTTCACCAGGGTCTCCAATTTTTGATGTGTATTTAATAATAGAATAACAAATAATAGAGAAAAGTAATGAGTTATAAAAGTGAATTAATTAGAAAATTATTTTCAGACAGACTGAAAAAAGACGAATTAAAGGATCTGTCCGAAATAGATATGATAGAGCGCAAAATGAAAGTGCAATGGGAGGAGCAAAATCCGATAGCGGAAAACTCGGAAAGAGTAGATCCGGAAATCGGAGATTATATTTGGGCGAAAATAGTCAAAGAATATAAAGTACGTTCGAAACGTAAGTCAATTCGACAGTTCTATTATCCGTTGGCAGCAGCCTGTGTGGCTTTAGCCGCAGTTTTGGGAGGTTGGCTTTTTTATGTGAATAGTGATTTCTTCGTTAAAGAAGAATTTGCTGAGGTAGTAGCCACCCGAAATATGTTGTATCAGTTGCCCGATAGTTCTGAAGTATGGATGTATCCGAATAGTTCCATTCGTTTTGCCAAGAACTTCAATAAAGACAGAAGAGTATGGTTGGAGGGTAGTTCCATGTTCCATGTACGTAAGCAGCATGGGAACACCTTCAAAGTTTATATTGATAAAGCCTTTATCGAAGTAAAAGGTACCCGGTTTCTAGTAGATAAAAAAGAAGCGGGAAATAATGAGATTACGCTGTTCAACGGTTGTGTTGAGTTTAATGTAGAGGCGACCGGCAAACAGATAGTAATGAAGCCCATGGAAAAGATTTTTTATAACTCAGTTAATGCGGAAATAGGAATACGGAAGATTGAAAATATAGAATGGCAGGATGGTAAATTCAAGTTTGACGCTATGCCGCTTAACCGCCTCATTTCTATCATTAATCAGATGTATCATGCTAATATAGTGTATGAAGGTAAGGACGAAACTTCTCCGTTCAGTGGTACCATTCGTCAGGAGGAAGCGTTGGATGATATTATTCTCAAAATCTGTTTCCTTATGAATTTGAAAGAAGAAAGAGTAGGTAACACAATCATTATCAGAAATTGAATTTTAATAAACTATATGTCTAATCTAATAAAATGAGAACATGAAAAAATGTATTTTTTTGTATCGACAGCGGTATTTGAGCTATCTCGTATTACTCTTATTATTATGGCCAACTGTGATGTTAGCAGCACAAGGGGATATCCAGATAAAGGGAAAGTTCTCTCTCAAGGAGGCTATCCGGTATATAGAAGAAACGAGTGATTATACTTTCTTTTATAAAGATAGTGACTTGAAAGATACTTCGAAAAAGGATATTAGCTGTAAAGGTACAATTGATGAAGTATTGAAAGAATTGTTTGCAGGAAGTAATGTAAATTTTATTATTAATGGTAAAGAGGTTGTTTTCAAGGTTAGTAGTCCGGTAAGTGTTGCACAGCAGCAAAAGAAGCGCACGATAACGGGAATTATTGTTGATTCGGAAACTAAGGAACCGATTATCGGGGCCAGTGTATGGTTGAAGAATAGTTCGGCCGGTGCTGTTACCAATCTGGATGGAAAATATTCAATTACTGTTGAAGGAGTTGGTGGTGTACTCGAATTTACCTATGTAGGTATGAAGAAGCAGGAAATTGTGATTGGGGATCAGAAAGTGATTAATGTAGTGCTGGCCCCTGATACGGAGGTATTGGATGAAGTAGTGGTTGTAGGGTATGGCAATCAGAAAAAAGAAAGTGTTGTGGGGGCTATTTCTACGTTGGATATTTCCCACTTGAAAGTTCCGGGTTCATCTATTTCAAACGTTCTGGCCGGACAGTTGTCTGGTGTAGTGGCTGTTACACGTTCAGGAGAGCCGGGTAAAAATAGTGCAGCCGATTTTTATATCCGTGGTGTCTCCTCTTTTAAAGGAACTTCCACTCCGTTGGTGTTGGTAGATGGCATCGAACGTGACTTGGACCTTGTTGACACGGATGATATTGCTTCTTTCTCTATTCTCAAAGATGCTTCTGCATCAGCTGTGTATGGTGTACGTGGAGCAAACGGGGTAATTCTGATTACAACGAAAAAAGGAAAGGAAGGTAAACCGTCTATTAATGTACGTACGGAGTTTGGTTTTACCAGTCCGACGAAAAGACCCGAAATGGTAAACTCGGCAGAATGGGCTGAGTTGTACAATGAGGCTTTCCAAACTCAATATTATTCTCCTGAGGATATTCGTAGATATAGGGAAAATTCAGATCCCGACCTGTTTCCAAACGTAAATTGGTTTGATACATTGTTCGATGATATGGCAGAAAGCGAACGTGTGAACCTGAATATAAGCGGAGGAGGTGATATTGTGAGATATTACGTGGCCGGTTCTTTCTATAATGAAAATTCTATTTATAAGAATGCGGGTAATATTTATGGATATAATTCTTCTTTGCGTTACAACAAATTTAATTTCCGTGCTAATATAGACTTGAACGTAACTCCGAGTACGGTTTTGAATTTGAATTTGGCAAATATTTATGAGAAATCATTTGGCCCGGGCTATGGAGATGATGATAAAAGTATCTGGTCTTATACTTTTATGACTAGTCCCAATGCTTTCCCGTCTGAATATTCGGATGGAGTTATATCCGGTCCGTCTACCGATTCGGGTGCGAACCCATGGAATATGCTGGCACATTCCGGTTATCGTGAACAATTCTGGAATTCTGCACAATCTTTGATTGGAATTACTCAGGATATTGGTAAGTTGTGGGAACCTTTGCAAGGATTGACTGCAAATATCAAGTTCTCTTGGGATGCTTGGAATACAACTCTTCAACGCCGCAGCAAATCGGTAACTTGGTATCATGCGCGTGGAAGAAATGCTGACGGAAGCCTCAGATATGATGATAACAATGAAGACGGTATTTGGGATCCTGTACATCAGGGAGACGAACAACTCAGCTATGCTATTGGTCGGGACGGAACAATGACCCGTTATCTGGAAGGTTCGTTGAACTATAATCGTTTGTTTAATGAAAAGCATAGAGTAGGCGCTTTGTTCCTTTACAATCAGAAGATTCACACCAAAACACAGGCAGGCGACAGTAGTTCTTCACTTCCCTATAAGAATCAGGGTATTGCGGGACGTGTAACATACGCGTTCAAAGATACATATTTTGCAGAAGTAAATGTTGGATACAACGGCTCTGAGAATTTTGCACGCGGCCACCGTTTCGGATTTTTCCCTGCAGTAGCTGCCGGTTGGATGGTATCTCATGAGAAATGGTTCGAACCGTTTACTAAAACAGTGGATATGTTGAAACTGAAAGGATCTTACGGTAAAGTTGGTAATGACGATATTGGTGGACAAAGACGCTGGGTGTATGAATCTACAATTGTGAATAGCAGTGATTCATGGTATTATGGCAAGAACGGAAATGATGGCGGACAGGGTATTCGTATCGGTGAAGTGGAAAATCTGAATGCATCCTGGGAAGAAGCGTTGAAGTTGAATGTAGGCGTAGAATTCTCTTTATTTAATAAAGTAAAAGTACAAGCAGATTATTTCCGTGAAGAGAGAACGGGTATTTTCCTGCAACGTGCCGGACTTCCGGCTATCGTGGGACTTTCTACCACTCCTTATGTCAATGTGGGAGAAACTCTTAACCAGGGATTTGATGGTACGATTGAATATTCGCAGAAGATTGGGCAGGTGTTTGTTACAGCTCGCGGTAACCTGACTTATACACGTAATAAACTTCTGAATAATGATGAACCCGACTGGGCATATAAATATCAGAACCGTATAGGTAAACCTTTCGGACAGGGAGGTAGCATGCAACCTTTCGGATTGGTTGCTTTGGGATTATTCCAGAACCAGGAAGAAATTGATAATAGTCCGAAACAGTCGTTCGGTGAATATCGTGTTGGTGATATTAAATATCAGGATATCAATGGTGATGGAGTTATTGACAATCAGGATCAGATAGCAATCGGATATACAAATCTTCCGGAAATAGTTTATGGATTTGGGGCAACGGCTCAATGGAAAAACTGGGATGTTAATATCTTTTTCCAAGGCGTGGGGCGTACCAGTTTTTCTCTGAATGGTTCTTCTATCCGTACTCCTTTTTCTGCTGGTAATATGGAACGTGCGGCTATTAATAAGGATTTGTATGGAAATGTATGGATGTCAACAAACACACCCGAGCAGAATGCAAATGTTATATATCCCCGTATGAGTAATGGTAGCGGTGGTGCAGGTGCTTCTAACAACTCACAGAGTTCTACCTGGTGGTTGCGCAGTGGAAGTTTCATGCGTCTGAAGAATTTTGAGATAGGTTATACCCTTCCGAAGTCACTGACTGGAAAAACCTTTATCAAATCCTTGCGGTTCTATATGTCTGGCAATAATCTGCTGACATTCAGCAATTTTAAACTGTGGGATCCTGAAAAAGGTAGCAGTGATGGTTCCGGTTATCCGTTGAACAAGATATTTACAGTCGGTTTTAATGCTAACTTCTAAAAAAGAAAAAGTCATGAAAAAATCTTGGAATAAAACTATTTATATATTGGCTGCTACGTGTGGCTTGCTCTTTTCCTCTTGCAACGATTTTCTGGACAGACAGGAGGATGAAAAGCTTACTTTTGATAAAATTTGGGAATCAAGGAATACAATCAGACAGTATTGGTTGACTACTATGTCATTCCTACCCAACGAAAATATTAGCAATCATGTGGATAATGATCCTTATATCGGAGCTGCTGATGAATTCTCCGTAGCTTGGGACCGTGATTATCGTAAAATTAATTTTGGTTCATGGAATGCAAACAATGTTCCTTATGACCGGTTTGCCAAATATTACAAGGGAATCCGTGAGTGCAATATATTCTTGCAAAATGTGGATCGTTCTTCCGACCCTATTTTGACGAAACAACAAATTGAAGAGTGGAAAGTACAGACCCGCTTTGCGAGAGCGTATTATTACTTCTTGCTGATGCGTGATTACGGACCCGTATTTTTGATAGGCGATGAATTGTTGGATTTTTCGGCTTCAACCGAAGAATTGTATCGTCCGCGTAACACTTGGGAACAATGTGTCGATTATGTGACGGAAGAAATGACAACTTGTGCTGAAAACCAATATATGTACAAACAGTCTGAAATGCCGGATTCATATTACGGGCTTGCTTCAAAAGGAACTTGTTATGCTGTTATTTCCCGTTTGAAACTATATTCTGCACGCGATTTGTATAATGGTAATAAGTTATATAAAGATGTGAAAAATCCGGTTATGTCCGATTTTCCCGAACTGTCGGGTGTGAATCTCTTTCCACAGGATTATAATGCTAATAAATGGTTAGAGGCTGCACAAGCTGCTCATAAAGTATTTGAGGACGGAAGCTATACTTTATACCGTTCGGCAAATGATGACCCGTATGAAAACTATTATGGTATCATCCATGAGACATGGAACAGTGAATTGATTTGGACAGATAGATATTGTAGTCTTCAAGCTTGGGGTTCGGGTACGGTGCCTACTAGTGTAGGCGGTACGGCTTATGGTTCTATCGGCCCTACTCAGCAACAAGTAGATGCGTATGCTATGAATAACGGACGTTATCCTATTTTAGGTTATGAGCAAGATGGTACTCCTGTTATTGATCCACAATCAGGATATAGTAAAGATGAGTTTGAAAAGTCAACCTGGACATATCCTTGTAAGGGTTGGTCGGTAGCATCCAATTATTCAATTGAAGCCCCTAATATGTATAAAAATCGTGAGCCTCGTTTTTACGTTTCTGTATTTTTCGGTGGAAACTACTGGTTGCACGGACAAGGTGGTAAGACGATGACTTCTTTCGCTAAAGGAGCTAATGGAAATAAATCTCACGACTATCCGAAGAGTGGATATTTGGTAAATAAATGCTATGACCATATGCTGAATTCCGCAAATGGTTCATGGGGAAATGTTACTTTCCCGCTATTCCGTTTAGGAGAGATATATCTGAACTTTATAGAGGCAGTACTTGAGTGTAAAAAGTATGGAGTTGCTCTTACCAATGGATATGAGCAGGAAGCAATGGACAAATGGGATGATTTGCGTAAACGTTCCGGTATGGAGCCGATTATGGATATTTATCCGAATGCGACAACTGAGGAATTGATAGAGTTGTGTCGTAAAGAAAGAAGAGTGGAATTGGCTTTTGAAAGACAACGTTATTTTGATACACGTACCTGGATGATTGCCGAACAGACTGATAACGGACCAATGTATGGTATGGATACTACTTGTCCGCTAGAAGAAGGAATGAATGCAAATGAAACTCCGGACGGATTCTGGAAACGTACTGTATTCGAAACACGCGTATTCAAAAGCAATCATTATCTATATCCGTTCTCACAAAGAGAACTGGACAGAAATAAGATTCTGACTCAGAACTATGGATGGTAACCTTAAATAAGAATATCTAATTAATGAACGATATGAAGAAACAATTATTATATTTTTCAATGGTAGGTATGTTGTTGACTATGAATGCCTGCGATGATGATGGAAAAACTGAATTCTTGGATGATTATTCTACAATCATGTATTTTACAAATAGTGGGATACAAAATGTAGAATGTCTGAAAGTGGGTGAGCCTACTACTTATAATATAGCCGTCTATAAAGCCGGAAGTGATCTGTCGGCTACATCGGACGCTACTGTGACATTAATGAATGAAGCAGAGTTGCAGGAATACAATCTTGCAAATGATACTCATTACAAAATGCTACCGGCAGACTGTTATCAGTCAACTCAGAAGAAAGATTTTCAATTCGAATCTTCTGAGCTGGTTCATACATTTCCTGTAACTTTTGATTCGGATAAGATTGACGCATTGGATAAAAATAGCGAGTATGCATTGCCGTTTAGTCTGTCGTCTACTCAGACGGTGAATGAGGAGAAGAAGGTATTATTGCTTCATCCGGAAGTCACTACCCCTACAATCTCTTTCCAGAATGTGGATTTTGAGCAAGTAACGGTTACTGAGAGTGATCCTGCGAAAGTAGTACTTGAAAGAATCATCACTGTCCCGTTCCAGAATAATTGGGAGTTTGATTGTGAGATAGGTATTGATGAAACTGCGGTAGGTCAATATAATGAAGAGAACGGAAGAGATTACAGTCTTCTGCCGGAAACTGCATATACGTATGATAAGATTGTAACTTTTAAACCGGGTATCAACAGTATGACGATAAAGGTTACTATTGACCGTTCAGAATTAGATAATGGCAATTATCTGCTACCTTTGAAACTCAAGAAGTGTACGCATCCCCGTTTTGAAATTCAGGCGGAGAAAAGTCTTCTATTGATAGGCTATTGTTATGCTCTACCAAACATTCCTCTGAATTTGAGCATGCTGACTGCCAATGCGACTGTTGAGGGAGATGGTACGGGATTGACGGGGCTGTTCGATGGAGTTGGTGACGGCAAACATTATCATAGCAATTATAGTGGTTCTGTTATTGACCCTATTTACGGGCACTATATCCAGATTCATTTTAAAGAATCCATTCAAACATTGTTGTTTGAATACTGGACACGTTCAAATACTAATAATGGAACTCCGTTGAGAATTGAATTGTTCACAAGTAACGATGGGATTCAGTGGCACAAATTGACAGTCATTGAAAAGGGTTTGCCGACAACACAGAGTACTAAATATCAATCGGGATTCTTCAAAGCTGACGAACCATTTACTTATTTGCGCTGGTGTGTGACTAAAGGTCCGAATGGAGAAATGGCAAAACAAGGAGATAAAGGCTATTTCAATCTTGACGACTTGATTATCTACGGACAATAATTGCTTGTTAGATTGAAAATAGATTGGACCTGTTTCTGCATTCCGTTGTGGAAGCAGGTCTTTTTTTACTCATTAACTTAAATGTAGAATAAAACATGAAAAATATATTCGCTATTCTTTTATTATGTTCCACTATCGTATGTTGTGCGTGTGGTAGTGAAGACGAGAAGGAGATGATTACTCCGGTATTGGAAGTGGGAAGTAAAAATGTATATGTCGGTGAGAGCGCTGTGACCAGGGAGATTTCTATAACCTCCAATGTGGAATGGTCCGCTTCTGTGGCTTCCGAAGGTCAAGCTTGGTGCCACGTTGATTTGCAGTCGGACCGGCTTTTGATTCATATTGATGAAAACACGGAAAAGGATGTTCGAAAAACCTCTATTCAGATAGCTGCTTCTCAGTTGAAAGAAACCATTCAAGTGGCACAACTAGGCTGGGGAAAAGCTATTCTGGTATCACCGAAAAGTATAAAAGTACTTCCGATAGGAGAGGAATTCTCTTTCGAAGTAACTGCTAATATAGAATATAATGTTGAAATAGAAGAAGGGTGCAACTGGATACATGTAGTACCTAAAACCCGTTCTACTCACGAAATGGTGACAAATACATTTGTTTATAAAGCTGATTTGAACGCGACTGAATATCGTGAGACTACTATTTGGGTGAAAGATAAGGATGAGAACTCAGAAATTGAATCAGGTTCGCTGACAGTTACTCAGGAGAAAATGAAAGATAATTATGAGTCTACCGGCATTGAGGGGATTAAAGAGGATATCAAGGTACAGGTTATACGTGGTGAGGCCAATAAAGCACAATCTATCAGTGAAGGAATTGAAAAAACGTTCGATGGGGATATGAACACAATCTACCATTCTCCATATAATGATAATAAAGTGACGGAAGAGTCGCCTGCAATATTAACTTATTATTTTGATGAAGGTGCTGATATGGATTATTTAGTGTATTATCCTCGTACAGATGGCGGTGCTAACGGTCGGTTTAAGGAAGTGGAGATTCGCGTGCGTTCTAATGCCAATACCTATGGAACCGATGAGTGGACTACTGTTATCAAGAAAAATCTTGGTGGTTCTTCCAGTGCCGCTCGTATTGACTTTCCGGTAGCCCAGATTGGAGTATCTGCTGTGCAGATTGTGGTTAACTCGGGTGTAGGAGATTTTGCCTCATGCGCAGAAATGGAGTTTTATAAAAAGAATCCCGATCCTTTTGACTATTCAGTATTGTTTACTGACGCTAGTTGTAGTGAACTCAAGCCGGGTGTCACTGAAGAAGATATTCAAAACTGCAATTACTCATTTTTCAAGAACATAGCTTATTATATGTATCGTCAGAAGTATCCCCGGGAATTTCGTATAGCTGAGTTTAAGGCTTATCCTCATCCGGATATACAGAAAGCAATTAATAAGACCAGTGCTTATAGTCTGCTTGATAATCCGACAGGCATTTACGTCGCACAGGGACAAGAACTCGTTGTATTAGTGGCCGATGCGCATAATGAGGACATGGGTATATGTATACAGAATCTGGATAAACCGGGGGGAGACGGATTTGGAGGAGATACTTATCCGTTGACGACAGGAGTCAATAAGATAAAAGTGAAAAACAAAGGACTTGTGTATGTGATATATCATACTACGTCTTTAGAAGAACTGGCAGGCAAGCAACCGGTGAAAATTCATTTTGCTTCGGGTAAAGTAAACGGATATTTTGATAGCAATAAACATGAAGCTTCCCGTTGGTCGGAATTATTGAACAATACGGTATGTGGCTATTTTGATGTATTGGGGACTTATGCGCATCTGACTTTTCCGGTAAATCGTCTGCGTAATTCTACCGGAAACAGGGGCAAGGAACTGATTGATTTATATGATGAGATTGTAGAAAAGGAGCAGATATTTATGGGACTGAAGAAATATGGCGGTATGTTTATGAATCGTATGTATTTGAATGTAATGTATCATAATTTTATGTATGCCAGCGATTATCACACAGCTTATCATGATGATACGATGGATGAACTGTGTAATCCTGACAGACTGAAAACAACCGGCTGTTGGGGACCTGCTCATGAAATAGGACATTGTAACCAGACACGTCCGGGACTGAAATGGCATGGTCTTACTGAGGTGACAAATAATATTATGTCTCAATATATTCAAACAACTGTTTGGGGCAATACTTCGCGTTTGCAATCGGAAGGCTGGTACACAAAAGCTTGGGATGAGATTATAGCGAAAAGGCGTGCTCATGCTCAAGAAACAGATTTCTTCATGAAACTGGTTCCTTTTTGGCAGTTGGAACTTTACTGGGGAAAAGTGAAAGGGTTTACTCCAAAAGAAAGTAATGGTTGGGATGGATTCTATCCACAGATTTATGAGCACATCCGGAAAAACCCTGATTTGCCGACAGCGGGAGAACAGCAACTGGAGTTTGTATATATCTGTTGCTTAAAAGCCGAGAAAGACTTAACCGGATTTTTTAGAAAATGGGGATTTCTGACTCCGGTAGACGTAACAGTAGATGACTACGGGGATGGTAAAATTATTGTGACTCAGAAACAGATTGATGAAATACTTGCGAAAATAGATTTGTTAGGTTTTGAAAAGGAAACAGCTGCTTTTGAGTATATTACAGACGATAACCTGAATTATTTTATTGAAAATAAACCGGTGCAGGCAGGTACATCTTCCAAAGAGGGTGGTGCGATTACATTGAACAACTGGAAAAATGTTGTTGCTTATGAAGTTGAAAATGAAAATGGTGAACTTGTTTATGTCGTGAATGCATTAGAACGTCCTTATGGGTTTACAGTTCCCTCCTGGAAAGATTCTTATAAAGTATATGCCGTATCTGCTGCTCAAGGGCGTATAGAGGTTACATTTAATAAATGACTATGATGTTTGAAAATCTTATAAACAATTAAAAACGAGAAGAATGAAGAAACTGTATTTGTTTGTATCTCTGCTATTTATGTCTTTACATACCCTTTGGGCATGGGACAATCATATTCTAATATCCACTCCCCGAACCTCTCTCCTTCTTTATGCGGAAAAAGGTAACAGTTTACGTTTTCAATATTTAGGGGATAAAATCACTTCCGGGCAGATTCCTCATATTTATAGTAGTGGGAATGGGTTAAACCGGCCTGCTTATCCTGTGTTCGGAACAAGTTGCTCACAAACACCTGCTCTGCAGGTGGAACATGCAAACGGAGATTGGACCTTGGATATGGTAGCCGAGAGTGTAGAAACTCAAATAATAGAGAATGCACATCAAACTGTGATTACGCTTGTTGATAAATTATATCCTTTCGTTGTGAAACTGTATTATAAGGCTTATGATAATGTAGATATGATAGAGACTTGGGCGGAAATTTCACATACGGAAAAAAAAGCTGTAGCGTTGAAACGTTTTGATTCAGGACATTTTCTTTTGAGTCAGAATGATGTCTGGGTTTCCCATATGCATGGTTCATGGGCTTCGGAGACTTTTGTGACTACTGAAAGGTTGGAGTCCGGAATGAAAGTCATTAAAAATATGGATGGAGCAAGAAATGGGCAGAATGATCATGCGGAAATTATGTTGTCGTTGGACGGAAAACCGAATGAAAATACAGGTCGTGTAGTAGGAGCTGCCCTTTGCTGGAGTGGTAATTATAAGTTTCGTATTGATACGGATAATAATTCAGTTCACCATATTTTCGCAGGAATCAATGATGAGGCTTCAGAGTATAAATTAGAACCTAAAGAGGTATTTGTAACTCCCAAACTGGCAATAACTTATTCACAGGAAGGCTTAAGTGGAGCCAGTCGTAATTTTCATCGTTGGGCACGTAATAATCGATTGCATGACGGCTGGGGTACACGTGATATTTTACTCAATAGTTGGGAAGGCGTTTATTTTGGAGTCAATGAAACCGGTATGGATCAGATGATGAGTGATATCGCCGGTATGGGAGGTGAGCTCTTTGTTATGGACGACGGGTGGTTTGGAGATAAATATCCTCGTAACAATGATGTATCTTCATTGGGAGATTGGGTAGTAGATACACGCAAATTACCTAAAGGAATAAAGGGACTGACGGATACTGCCAAGAAGTATGGCATCAAGTTTGGAATCTGGATTGAGCCGGAAAGCACGAATAGCCAAAGTGAGTTGTTTGAGAAACATCCCGACTGGGTGCTTCAGGTAAAAGGACGCACGTTCAATTATGGACGTGGAGGAACACAGTTGTTATTGGATATGTGTAATCCTAAAGTACAGGATTTTGCATTTAATCTCGTAGATACTTTGTTGACAAACTATCCTGAAATAGCGTATCTTAAATGGGATGCCAATACGGAACTGAAGAATTATGGTTCTACTTATTTGCCTAAGGATAAGCAGTCGCATATTTATATTGATTATCATCGCGGGCTGATTAAGGTACTTGAACGTATCCGTGCAAAATATCCGAAGGTTGTTATTCAAGCTTGTGGCGGTGGAGGCGGTCGCGTTAATTATGGTGTGATGCCTTATAATGATGAATTTTGGGTAAGTGATAATACAGATGCTTTGCAACGTATCTATATGCAATGGGGTACTTCTTATTTTTATCCTTCCAATGCAATGGCACAACACGTAAGTGCTTCGCCTAATCACCAGACAGGACGCCGTCTTCCTCTTAAATTTCGGTTTGATGTAGCCATGAGCGGGCGTTTGGGAATGGAAATCCAACCGAAGAATATGACGGATGATGAGAAAACGTTTGCACAAAAATCGATTGAATCTTATAAAGATATTCGTTCGATTGTACAACTGGGTAACCTATACCGTTTGGTTTCTCCTTATGACCGTAAAGGGATGGCATCGTTGATGTATACGAACGATGAACAGACAAAAGCGGTATTTTTTGCTTATAAGATAGAGCATTTCGTTAATCAGGTAATGCCTCGTATACGTTTGGCCGGACTTGACCCGCAAAAGACCTACAAATTGAGAGAAGTTACTCCCACTGGGAAACCTTGTTCGTTGGACGGGAAATTGATTTCCGGTTCTGTACTTATGAATACAGGAATTGCTGTACCTTTGTGGCAGGAATACTCAAGTGTTGTGCTGGAGTTGACAGCCGAATAATCTATAAATGAATAGTAAAAAAGTAAATATTGAGTAATGAAAAGAATAAACTTTAAGACAACTTTGATGACAGGGCTATTTGTTCTATTGGGAATGGTGGCCAAGGCGGATAATAATCCCATTGTAGTAGGAAATAGTCGTTTTACCTTTATTACGGAGAATCTGGTTCGAATGGAGTATGCTAATCATCAAAAGTTTTTGGATGATTCTACTTTGTTTGCTGTTAACCGTCAGGCCGGAAATGTAGATGTGAAGGTTGAAAAGAAAGATGGGAAGTATATATTTTCTACGTCAATGATGTCTGTTGAATTTGAGAATGATGGTTTTCCTTTTGGACAGAATAACGTACGTGTATCTTTTGAAATGGACGGAAAGCGTAAAAGCTGGTGTATGACGGACGAACAGCGAAATAATTTGGGAGGTGCTATCACTACACTTGATGCAATAGGCAGCCCTATTCCTCTTCAGGAAGGATTATTGAGCCGTGACGGTTGGTATCTGATTAATGATACAGGTAAAGATGTTTATAAGAATGGCTGGTTGTCAGTTCGGGATCGGGACCATGTACAGGATTTATATTTATTTGTTTATGGCAACGATTATAAGTCTGCTTTGCGCTCTCTTAAAGCGATTAGCGGAGCAGTTCCTATGACGCGTAAATATGTGCATGGTTCCTGGTATTGTCGTTGGTGGCAATATACGGCAGATGATTACCGTGATTTGGTAAAAGGATATCATGAACATGATTTTCCGTTGGACATTATGGTATTTGATATGGATTGGCATCGTAAAGACGGAAAGATTGGTACCGGACATGCTTTTACACGCGGGTGGACCGGATATAGTTGGAATCGTAAACTGATACCCGATCCGGGAGCATTAATCCGGGAGTTTCATGATCAACAAATTTATGTAACAATTAATGAGCATCCACATGACGGCATTCGTCCTCATGAGGATGTTTATCCGGAATTTATCCGGGCATTAGGAATAGATGCAGATAAAGATCCTGTCCCTATCTTTGATGCCGGTGACCGGAAGTATATGGACGCGTTTATGAGATATGCACATCAGGAAAGTGATTCTATGGGAGTTGCTTTCTGGTGGTTGGATTGGCAACAAGATTATGCGTATCCTGTGGTGCGTGGTACAACAACCAAGCATTTACCTTGGTTAAACGAGATATATTATAATTATTCGAAACAGGGTGAACTTCGTGGAACAGGCTTTTCTCGTTGGGGAGGTTGGGGCGATCACCGTCACCCTATCCAGTTTTCCGGTGATGCAGTCGGTAACTGGAATATGTTGAATTTCGAAGTAAAACTGACTACTACCAGTGGCAATGCTGGCTGTTTTTTCTGGGCGCATGACATTGGAGGTTTTTACGATGGCCTGGATTCTGAATTATATACCCGTTGGACACAGTTTGGACTGCTGAATTCTTCATTACGTATCCATTCTGTAGTAGGTGATAAGATGGATCGTCGTCCATGGCTTTGGGGAGAACGTGAAGAAAAAGCGATGCGGCGTATTTATCACATGCGTTCGGAATTAATGCCTTACATTTATAGTAGTGTTCGTCAGTGCCATACAGATATGTTACCATTGAATCGTGGGCTTTATATTGAATATCCTGCCGATAAAGAATCTTATAAACACGAAGAAGAATTTCTTTTTGGTGATTTAATTTTGGCTTCTCCTATTACGCAGGCAGGAAGTGGTAAAGACAAGATAGTGAGCCAATCTGTGTGGTTCCCAAGGGGGGACGATTGGTATAGCCTTTTCACCGGTAGTAAATATGAAGGCGGAAAGACGTCCGTTGTAAGCTGCCCGTTGGAAGAGTTTCCGGTTTTTGTGAAGGGCGGTTGGCCTTTGCCGATGCAACCTTATACTGAACGTATGGCTTCTACTCCGTTAACTACACTTGTGATACGTTGTTATCCGGGAAGTGAAGGAAGTGATAATACATATTCATTGTATGAGGATGATGGTTTAACGATGCAGTATGCTAATGGCAATTATGCCACTACTGACATGACTTATAAGAAAGAAAATGGGTGTGTAACAGTCCATGTTCATCCCGTGAAAGGTAATTATAAAGGGCAGCCACAAAAGAGGGCTTATCGTATTGAACTACCTGGGGTTGATGTGAAATCCAAAGTTAAAGTGAATGGAAAAACGGTTAAACCAATCGTGGACAGTAGCGTGAATGGAATTATCATTTCGGTGAAAGCTACTGATATACGCAAAGCTGTTGAAATAACTGTAAGATAATTGTTTTGTGGATAATGTCGGGCTGTTTCAGGGAATGAACTGTATCCCAAAAGTTTTGTGTCTAACTTTTGGGGTGCAGTTCAATTGAAGTGAGCCCTCTTTATTGGAAATCTTTGGTGTAAGAGTATTGACTACTTATTGTTTTATGAATGCTATTTGGCTAATCATTAGGTTACCTCCTTGTTTCGTATGGGTTTTGAGAACTATTTTTCCGTCATTTGTATCTTCTCTCATAATGAATAGTTTCACCCACCGTTCTTTTCCTTTCTGATTTTCTAAAATGGACTCTCGTCCTTCGATTGATAAGAGCCCTGCTCTATTTTGGTGATTCCAGTCTTCAAATTTTACATATAAGTCTCCAATAATACCTTCCGGAGTTTGTATTTCAATTGTCATATTTTTGCCTGTCCAGGCTGTCCCTTTTTCATCTTTCCAGATATTATCACAAGTAACTTTGTATTTACAACGTTCGTCTTGTATTTCAGTATGGTCGAGCGTGGCTGTCCAAGGAGCAGAACCGGAATTCTTCATTTGCTTCCCGCATGATATATAAAGAATTGAGTTTTCAAATCCTTTAGGAACGGAAACCATTGCTTTAGGAGTATATGCAAACATCTTCTTCAGTGTATCAATTTCTATTGAATAAGAAGGATTGAAGTTCGATTGTGTCATATAATGTAATAAGCTGTATTTTAGTTGTCGTGCTACCGGTGAATCCAAATTCAGGTTGTAACCGCAGACTAATAATTTGCCTTTGCTCACTTTACATTCGAAGATAGAAGCTAGTTTGTCGTTGATATGGAAGTCGCTTACCGGTTGTACAATGGGGTGTAATTGAGGGTGTTCGTTGATGATAAACGAACGGCCTTGTGTTATTTCTTTCCATTGCCAGTCAGTATAATTGTCGGTTGGAAATTGCGAGAATGCAGGGTGAGCTTTGTCTATCCATGCCCCTAGGGTGGTGTTGCTTTGACCGGGAAAGAAAGAAGTAGACCAGAACAAAGGTGTGAAGTAAAGAGGGGTGGAGTTATCCTTTTTCCCGAGTTGATCTGCCACTAACAATACTTTCTTTCCTTGTTCCAAGGCACTAATGACAGTCGAATCAAATTTGTCGTGAATGATGATATTGGTTTGTGGCATGTTATAAGGGGGATATACCCAAATACTCCAACGGTTGTGATAAGGTGTGCCGCTAATGGTGACATCGAGGTAATATTTTCCCGGTGATGTAATTTCGGAGAGATCGATAGATAAAGAATCTACCTGATTTACTTTTCCGGATGATAAGGGCACTTCTCTGCTGCCTTGCTGTTGCAGTTTGCCTGTTTCATCGGTTAAAGTCCATATCGTAGGTGTAATTAGAGTTGTATCACTGTAGTTTGCCACTTGGATTTGAGCTTTGAACGTCTCGTCCGTTTGCCAGGTATATTTGTGGAAACGTGCCAGAGGGACAATGTCGTTGGAATAACATCGGAATTGTTCGGGCGTGATGATTCCTTTGGAATCCCAAAATGAATCTAACCAACCGACTAAAGCTTCTCCCTGTCCCGAATAATCAGTCATACTTAACATTTGGAATCCGGCACATGAGGGGGTACGCAGTAAATTTTCAATCAAACCTTTATATAAGATTGTTTGTAATGCTCCACTGGCTTCATGGAATTTTCTGTCCTGGTGTTCTATATGATTTTTTACGGCTTGTTGGCGTAAGCTTTCAAGATTTCTGGCTTCCAATACACCGGTATATTTATCTATCTCGTTCCAAAGAGGGTAAACTGGATATTGACCGACTTCATGGGCGATGACCGGGATTGTTGCCTTAGAGTAGATAGATTCTCGGTCATTGTCAGTGCCGGAACCGTTTATGCCATAAGTACCGCCTGTCTGGGGTATGTTGTGAGTGACCATATATTGATCTGCCGGCATAATCTTTCGGGCGGTAGAAATAGCGTAAAGTCTGCGTGGATCTTTTTCTTGCAAAGATTTAATCCATTGTTGCATGATATCAAAGTTTGAGTTGCCTAATTCATTTCCAATACAAAGCATAGTGAAAGAAGGGTGATTACCGTAAGCCTCAATCATACGTTGCAGCTCTTCCGGTACAAATTTATCTGCACTTGGATTATGCCCCAATCCTTTCGGCAGTCCGCGTGTGGTCATTTCAGGGCGCTCTTTTCTTACGACGGACATCCACCAGTCAATCCATAATACTTCTGCCTGAATATAAATACCAATCCGGTCGGCTGCCGTAAAAGCTGCCTCGGGAGGACACCATGAGTGGAAACGCACATGATTGAGTCCGTATGATTTGTAAATACGGAAAATACGTTCCCATTCCTGAATGTCGCAAGAGGGATAACCGGTAAGGGGAAAATGGAGGCAATCCAGATTACCTCGCATGAATACGGGTCGGTTGTTGATTAGAATCTTTGATCGGGAAGCAGTAACATTACGAAATCCGAAATCAACCGTTTTAAGTTGGGATTGTCCTTTTTGCGTGATACATATCTCCAACCGGTATAGGTTTGGGTGTAGGTCGTCCCAGTGTTTCACGGCTTGCCGGATATTCAATGTTTCCCGGTGATGTTGTATTCCTTTTTCTCCTTTTATTTCTTTTTTGTATGCGTATATTTTCTTTTTGCTTCCAATTTCTTTCAATGTATAGGAAACCTCTCCTTTCAATGTCTTATTTGAATGATTTTGTATATCGAAGGAAATATCCAAGCGATTGTCAGATGTATGGGGATATACTTTGATCCGGTCTATTGAAAGTGTGGGTGAAGATTGTAGTTCTATTTTTCCGAGGATACCATTCCAGATAATCTGAGTGTATTCTCCGTATGAATGGCCCTTATCACCTATATTGTATATCATGTCGTTGTTGATACGGATTGCTATTCGATGTTTTCCGGGATTTAAAGTTCCTAAACGATGATAATGTGGAGTTCCTAATCCTTCCTGTGTATCAATGAAACGTCCGTCAATCCAGACTTTTGACTCCCACAGCACACGTTCCAGATAAAGTGTTATTTCTTTTCCCTGCCAATTTTGAGGAATGACAAACTCACGTGTATACCAGGCCGGACCTATGTATTTGTGTCGGCGGGTGAGGATACCATAATCCGAACCGACTGTGCGAGTTCCATAGCCGGCTTCATCAAGAGTTCCGGGTAGCTGAATCGGCATGGTTGTATGACCGGAATTGAAATAGTTGTGCTTTTCACCGATACTGTCCGGATCCAACTTTACACCCCATTGTCCGGTAAGAGATAGTATATCATCCTGAATGTCTTTATTTGCAATATTCTTGATTAGTGAGGACAAGTCATTGATTATATTATATTGGGGCAATTTGCTTGAAGGATGTGCTTGTGCTGTATAAAATAAAATACAGACTAAGGATGATAATAGATATTTGTTTATCATGGCGTTTATGGTTTTGTTTAATACACAATTTATTCGTTCGCAATTTCCTTTAAAGTTCAGTTATTTGGCTTGAATTGAACTATTTAAGCTGTCTTTATTACAATGACGATTGTGTATTGGGTTACTCCTCAGTTTTAACAAAAAAAGAGAATGAGTTATTGAGATTTTTTATGATAGTGTTCCATTTTTAATATTTTGATGAGAACTTATCGTTTCATAATCGGTGTACGTCGCTCCTTTTCTCACCAAGGAAGCTCTTCTTACTCGGTGAAAAGGAAAAAACAAGTGCTTTTTGAGCTGTTTTTTTCTATTTGATATCAAAAAACGGATAAGAAAGGAGTAGTAAAATGATAGTTTATATATCCAAATAGTGTTTATTAGTAAATAAAATATCTAGATGTGAATCATACTGATCGATAAAGTCGTTTAGTGTTGGAAATACGTATTTCTGTATTAGCAAATGCCTTCATTTTTTCTTTTTCCCTTATAAGCTGATATTAAATACAGCTCTTTTTATAATTTGAATGTCCCTTTTTTAAAAAAGGTATATCTTTAGTATTGAGTGATATGAAGAAGGTGAAAAAATGTAGTAAAAAGTGAGGAGTAATCAATTGTCTATTCGTCATAGTAATAGAACTGTTTTGGAGAGATGAATTGAAGAATTTCGATTCGCCGTCTAAAACGCAATATAAAGCAGCTTTATTTTATGAAAAGTCAACAAAAACAAGAATTGGATGGAATAATCGATAAAATCATCGGTTATTTTAGATTTCATGACCGTAAAGAACGGGATGATGAGACGGATATGTGGGAACGAATCAACCGTGAAATAAGACAACAGGAGAAGAAAACACGAGTAAGAGAATATATAAAAAGATTTTTAATACCTGTATCGGTAGCTGCTTGTTTGTTGTTGGCATATGTGATAGGTAAAGGAGAGCTTTCGGATAACAGTTGGACTTTAGATGCCTATGTAGGCCAGTTGGCAGATGTAGCGGAAGCAAGTGGTCAAGTACAATTATTGCTTTCAGACAAGCGGAAAGTACAGATAGACAAGGACACAGTCGGTATTGTTTATTCTTCTAATGGAAAGATTCAAATAGAACAGGAAGAACATACTGTTAGTGAAACGAGTGAAAATACAGATGAGGCAAAAGGGTTTAATCAAATTATTGTTCCTAAAGGGAAATATAGTCAATTAACGCTCTCGGACGGAACACGGATGCATGTCAATTCCGGTACACGGGTAGTGTATCCGAGAGTCTTTGCCGATAACCGAAGAGAAATATATGTAGAAGGAGAAATTTATCTGGATGTAACTCCTGATAAAAGTAGACCATTTGTAGTAAAGACACATCAATTTAATGTAGAAGTATTGGGAACTTCCTTTAATGTCAATGCTTATAAAGGAAAAAAACAGTCAGAAGTAGTTTTGGTGGAAGGCTCTGTGAGGCTTAGCGACAAATATCAAAAAGAAGTTTTGATGAAGCCTGATAACCTGGTTGTTGTAAGTGAAGGACGTGCTAGCCGGATTAAGCGCGTGCGTGCAAAAGACTATACGGCTTGGATTAATGGTTTGCTTATCTTGCACAACGAACCATTGATGAGTGTGTTCGAGAGGCTGAACCGTTTCTATGATATCCCCATTGTTGTAGCACCCGCTATACAAACTGAAATTGTAGATGGAAAGTTGGATTTACGTTTACCCTTGTCCGAACTGGTTAGAATGATTTCGGTAGTGGTGCCGATTGATTGTCAGATAATTGATGGAACCTATTATATAAGTCCGAAGCGACAGCAATAAAAACGGATGGTACCGCAAATACCATCCGAATTGAAAAAAGGGATAATAACCAATAACCGATGATTAAAATCCTTAATAATACAAATTTATGGATAATCTATTAACTTGCAATGCGGATTGTAATAAAAAGACAGAGGGTGGGTAACTTTAAGTTTTTTTATAAAAGACTAAGGAAGAATGCGCTAGTTGATAGAAAAAAGCTACATTTGTAAACCTTATCATTAATTGCAAGCTATTTAAAAGACACATGACGGATATCGAGCTATGGACACGAATACTGAAAGGTGATAAAGTTGCTTTTGAGGAACTATATCATCGTTATTATTCTTCTTTGTTTGGGTATGCTCTTCGTCTGAACTTTGATGAAGAAACGATTAAAGATTGTTTGCAGGATATGTTTGTTAAAATATACGTAAGTCATTCTTCTCTTCCTACCTTATCTTATGTGAAGTCTTATCTATATCGTACTTTATTAAATGCTCTGTTAGATTCCTCCAAAGCTGCCCGTAACCGTAGCTTGCCATTGGATGAGTACGTTGATATTCCTATCGACGACACAGGCTTGATGCAGATTTTTGAGGCAAATGATTCTGACCTGAAGAAGGTCCAATTATTGAAAAAGGGTTTTCAGCAACTGTCTTCCAAACAAAGAAATGCCATATATTTTCGATTTGTTCAAGAATTTTCGTGGGATGAACTAGCAGATATGTTTGAGATGTCTTCTCATTCGTGTATGAATCTAGTAGGACGCTCGGTAGCTAAATTGCGTCAGATCGTTTTGACTGGAGGGCAATTTCACTAAAAAAATCTTTTGCACATTTTTTCCTGATAAATTGAGGAGTAATAAAGAACTCGTTCGTCTTATCAATAGAATGAACGAGAAAAATAACTAATATTTATGAACTTATAAATGAGAAACACTATGGGACCATGATTTTTTATGTTTTTCCCTATTCGTTGATGATACCGCAAATATCATTCGGATGCAGAAAGGGGCTTAATACACAATTACCGATGTAACATTCTTAAACATTTAATTCTATGATTAACTTTATGGCTAAGGAGGATTCTGTAGTTAGGAAAAACGGCAAGTATCTCCTTCTATTTGTTTTTTGTTTTTTGGTCGTTGCTTTGCAGGCTAAATCTCCGGTTTATGGGCAGGCCAAAACGTTTACGGTATCGCTGAAAAATGTAACTTTGAAAGAAGTTATTTCTTATGTGGAAAAGAATAGCCAATATGTATTCTTTTTTAAGCCGGAAGTGATAAATCAGTCAACACAAATCAGTGTGAGTTTAAAAAATGCAACTGTTAAGCAACTGTTGGATAAGGTCTCGGAGCAAGCTAATATTGTATATGAAATGAAAGAACGCCAGATAGTTCTGAAAGAGAAAAAAGTATCAGAGCAAAGCGTTTCGCAGAAAAAACGTTTGCTTCAGGGGCTTGTGAAAGACGAACAAGGAAATCCGATTATTGGTGCCAGCATTCAGTTAAAAAATACGGGAACAGGGGTTATTACAGATCTAGATGGCTTATTTCAGATACAAGTAACCGATAAAAATTCCGTAATTGTCATATCTTATATAGGATATGTGACTCAGGAAATTTCAGTAGGAGATCGTTCTTCGATAACTGTTCAGTTGAAAGAAGATACGAAGTCACTAGAAGAAGTTGTAGTTACAGCATTTGGTGCTACACAGAAAAAAGAAACAATGGTTGGGTCTATCCAGCAAGTACGCCCTGCCGAATTGAAAGTTCCTTCTTCCAGTTTAAGTACCAGTTTTGCCGGACGTATGGCCGGTGTGATTGCTATACAACGTAGCGGACAGCCCGGTGCTGATGGAGCTGATTTTTGGATTCGTGGTAAATCGACCTTCGGCGATGCTACAGGCGTTTTAATTGTATTGGATGGGGTAGAAATCAGTTCGAGCGATTTGAATGCTTTGGATCCGGAAGTCATTGAAAGTTTTTCTATCTTGAAAGATGCTACGGCTACGGCTATGTATGGAACCCGCGGAGCAAATGGTGTGATGATTGTCACTACTAAATCCGGTCAGGACCTTTTAAAGCCGATAATTAATTTCCGCTTGGAAACATCTATGTCCCAACTTACTTCTGTTCCCGAAATGGTAGGAGGAGTTGACTATATGAAGCTTTATAATGAAGCCTTGACAACTCGTGGCATCACAACCGGATTATATGATGATACTAAAATCAGGGCTACGGAACAAGGGTTGAATCCATTGGTTTATCCGAATGTAGACTGGTATAATGAAATGTTTAATAAGAATGCTTTTGCGCAGCGTTTTAATTTTAATATTCGTGGAGGTAAAAAGGCGGTTACCTATTTTATGAGTGCATCGGTGAAGCATGATGCTGGTAATCTGAAGTCATTGAGTAAGGATTATTTCTCATACAATAACAATATCAATGTGATGCGTTATGATTTTGTTAATAATCTGAGTATAAAAGCAACAAACACTACCAAAATATCATTGGGATTAAATGTAAGTTTACGGGATTGGAAAGGGCCTTCAGCAGGTGTTGATGGAATATTTTCTATGTCAAGAGAAGCTTCTCCCGTTGATTTTCCTATTGTATATCCGGCTCGTAATGATAAAGAGATTTATACGCTTTGGGGAGGTATGAGTGGTGGTATTTATAACAACGGTTACCGTAATCCGGTAGCTGAGTACGTTGTCGGTTATAAAAAGCAATTTGCCAGTACGGTAAATGCAAATATTCGTTTAGACCAGGATTTAAAAATGGTAACTAAAGGATTAAAACTCCATGTATTGGCTTCTTTTAAAAACTGGTCAAAGACGGAAACTACACGTAAAGCTGGTTATAATCAATTTGAGATTGATCAATACAATGAAGCTACGGGAGAATATACATTAAGTAGAGTGGGTAATGAACAAAAAACGGCTTTAAATACGGAGGGAGCTGCCACAGGTGACCGTAGAATATTTATTCAAGCCTATTTGGACTATAAAAGAAAGTTTGGCGTACATGATGTCAATGCAATGCTTTTATATAATCAGGATCAGTTAGACAATAATAAACCGGATAATCTCTTATCTTCTTTACCACGTCGGAAACAAGGAATTGCCGCACGTCTGTCTTATGCTTATGATGACCGTTATCTGGCTGAAGTCAATTTTGGATATAATGGTTCGGAGAACTTTGCGAAAAACAATCGTTTCGGTTTTTTCCCTTCAATAGCTTTGGGATATAACATCTCACAAGAAAAGTTCTGGGAACCGATTTCAAATGTGATATCTCATTTCAAATTGCGTGGTTCTTATGGCTTGGTTGGTAATGATGGTATCAATGAGCGTTATGCTTATTTGGAAGATATTGTTTTATCTAGTGATAAATGGAAATATACGACGGGAGTAAATCAGAATGTTAATTTACAGGGTCCCGTATGGAACCGTTATTATAATCCGAATTTAACTTGGGAGGTAGGGAAAAAACTGAATGTCGGATTTGATATGCAGTTATTTCATCAAGTCAATTTGAATTTTGATGTATTTAAAGAGATTCGTAGTAAGATCTATATGCAGAAAGTAAATACTCTTCCTGATTTCATAGGAACTGGTGAAACGAAAATCTATGAGAATAGCGGTAAGATGAAGAATGTCGGATTTGATATAGCGTTGGATTACAATAAACAGATAACAAAAGATTTCTTTTTATCATTTAAGGGGACACTTACTTATGCGCATAATACGATTTTGGAGCGTGACGAACCTCCGTTCCAGTTGTATCCTAATTTGTCCAGTGTAGGATATTCCAGAGGGCAGCATTTGGTTTATGTAGCGGATGGATTATTCCGTGACCAGGCTGATGTTGATTCACATGCCGAACAAACATTGGGGTATATTCCTCAGCCGGGCGATATTAAATATGTGGATCAACCAGATGCAAATGGCAATTGTGATGGGATTATTAATACCAATGACCGTGTTTATATGGGCTATCCGGAAGATCCTGAGATTGTATATGGTTTCGGTCCTTCAATGAAATATAAGAATTGGGATTTTTCATTTTTCTTCCAAGGGGCAGCTCGCACTTCTATTCTAATGTCGGGTTTTCATCCGTTTGGGAAAAATGCTACTCGTGGTGTTATGAAGTTTATCGCTGATGATTATTGGAGTGAAAGTAATCCGAACCCGAATGCAGCTTATCCACGCTTGACTCGTGATACCAATGCTAATAATACGGTAAATTCTTCATATTGGTTGCGGAATGGTGCTTTTCTTAAGTTGAAGAATGCAGAAATTGGCTATACATTCAAGATGTTCCGTGCTTATTTGAACGGTTCGAATCTTTTGACTTTCTCACCTTTTAAGCATTGGGACCCGGAAATGGGTGGTGGTAGTGGTATGAAATATCCTACTCAAAGAGTATTTAATATTGGAATTCAATTCACCTTTAAGTAAAAAGCTATGAAAAAGTTTGCAATTATATTATTAATGGGAGGAGTACTCCTTTCTGGATGTAATTATTTGGATATTGTTCCGGATGAGCGTAATACACCGGAAAACACTTATCAGAATCCTCAGGCAGCAAAGAATTATTTGTATTCTTGTTATTCAAAAATGCCTGATCCGCGAGTGAGTGAAGCGCTTGATAAATATTCGGCAGCGGAGATTATTAATGTGATCGAAAAAAGTGAATGGGTTACTTTTCCGCGTGGTTATTATTCACCGAGTTCGCCACAGTTGACAAAAGGATATTATGATAATATTTGGACAGGTTTGCATCAATGTTATCAGTTTTTGAGTGTGGTGGATTTTACACCTGACATAGAACCGGATGATTTACAGCATTATAAAGCAGAAGCTACCTTGTTGATTGCTTATTATCATTGGTTGTCTTTCCGAGCCTATGGTCCTTCGGTAATTATGAGAGAGAACATAGATCCGCTTACCCCTATTGAAGAACTTCCCGAGCGTTCGAGTGTAGATGAAGTAGTTCAATTTATTGATGAAAAGATTACTGAGGCGGAAACAATAGGGCTAGCTGAGAAACATGATGGAGATGATTACGGGCGTTTTACGAAGTATGTGGCAGAAGCTTTACGTGCGAAAGTACATTTGTATGCTGCTTCTCCTTTGTTTAATGGCAACTCTGATTTCTTTGCAGGCTTTAAAAGTCCGTTGGATGGCCGTTTTCTAATATCTCAGACGGTTGACATAGAAAAGTGGAAAACTGCAGAGACGGTGACACGTAAGGCAATTGCTGATTTGGAGAATGCCGGTTATCGTTTATATAATGAAGTAGGACATGATGATGCTGGTACTCCTTCGGCTAATAAACCGGGGCCCGTGAATAAAGCTCAACGTGCTGTACGTTATACTTTTATGGATAATGTAGGTGGCACAAATCCAGAAGTGATCATGGTTGATACTCGTAAAGAAGGGACGTATGCTCTTCAGAATCAGTCTACTCCAAAACAAAAGGCATCTAATGGATATAAAAATTCATGGGGTATTTTGGCTCCGACATTACAGACTGTTGAGATGTTCTACACAAAAAATGGTTTACCTATTGATGAGGATAAAGAATTCGATTATTCCGGGAGATATAAAATTGTGAATATGCCGGTAAATTATGATGGAAATAATTATTTTGCTCAATCAAATGGAAGAACTTTGAATTTACATTTAAACCGAGAGCCGCGTTTCTTTGCGTGGATTGCATTTCATAATGGAAATTATGAGATCATGAAATATAATGGAAAAGTAGTTAATACGAATAATGCAAAAAAGGCTATAGTAGTGAAATTCAGAAAAAATGATGCTAATGGCTGGGAAGATGGACAAACAGGTAATTACACAGGTACCGGATATCTGAATAAGAAGTTCGTTCATCCTGCGTTTCAGAATGGTCCGGTTCATTACCCCTATCCGGTGATTCGTATGGCAGAAATGTATTTGAATTTAGCTGAGATTTTAATAGAACTGGATGCTTTGGAGAATACGACGGGACGCTTGGAAGAAGCTAAAGGTTTAATTGATAAAATTCGTGTTCGTGCAGGTATTCCTACTATTGATGAGGCATGGAAAAAGGCGAATCATCCGGAGAAAGCGAATACTGCTGAGGGACTTAGAGAGATAGTACGCAGAGAACGGCAGATAGAATTTTATTTGGAGAACCAACGTTTCTGGGATTTACGCCGTTGGAAAGATGCAGGCATTTTGGGTGAGAAAGTATGGGGTATGAATATTGAAGGAGATACAGATGAGACATTCTTTGTGCCAACTGAATTACAGAATATTCGTACTTTTAAACAGGCACAATATTTGATGCCTATTCCTATGACAGAAACCAATAAGGTTCCTCATATTGTCCAAAATCCAGGATATTAATCATAATTATTGTTTGAAGGAGGCTTATATTGATACCTCTTAGGTTCATATAAGCCTCTTTTTATTTATAATTTAAACAAGATGACTATTAAAAGTATATTTATTTTAGGGTTGTTGAATGTCTGTTTTGGGATTACCGTACAAGCTACTCCTGTCAATTTTGTTGCTATTCCTTATTCTGATATCAATTCATTGGCAAAACAGCTGAAGACATCCCGTTATAGTCCGTTTGAGAATCCTACCGGATTATATTTTGAAGAAGGCGAAACGATACAGGTAACAGCTCCTGATTTACAAGGTTATCAATTGAATCTATTGTTGGTCGACTTTAGTAAACCTGCTGAAGGTGAAAAGAAAGAGAAGACTACCGTATTTACTTTAAAAACAGGAAATAATAAGTTTTATGCTCCTCATAAGGGATTGGTTTATGTAAGCTATTATGTAAAGGATTGCCGGAAGGCTCCGGAACAGAAACTTACCTTTCACACAGGAATTAATAATGGGGTGTTTAATGCCTATCAACATACGAATGATGAATGGAAGCGAATGTTGGATAGCGCGATAGCAGAAGTGATTGATATGCAGGGAAAATATGTACATCTGACTTTCGATGTAAAAACTCTGCGTGAAAAAGGAAGTGATTGCGGAGTGGAGATGATTCGTATGTATGATCGAATTATTCTGTGGCAGCAGGAAATGTTGGGAATTGATCAGTTCGGTTATCGTACGAACAACCATATGTTTGCTCGTATCAGTTGGGCAGGTCCGCCTAATGCAAATGGGAAAGGAGTCTCTTTTCCTCGTACTTCTTCTATTATTCGTCCCGAAGATATCCGAAATTCCAATTGGGTAATCGGGCATGAATTCGGTCATGTGAATCAGGTACGTCCGGGCTTGAAATGGCATGGAACAACGGAAATTACTAATAATATTCAGGCGGCATGGATACAATATCTGCTGCGTCCGGAAGGCCCCTTTAGGATAGAGCATTCCAAAGCTCCCGACGGTACAGGGCAAAAAGTTTATGGTGGTTTGTTTAATTGGCATTTCAATCATTGTGTCGTACAGCAAAAGCCTTTGCTATATAACCCTCGAACATTGTTTACGCCTCCCTATTCAGATAATAAAAATCCTTTTGTACGTCTTTGTCCGTTTTGGCAACTACAAATTTATAATGCACTTACAAATTTTGGAAAACCGGATTTCTATGCGCGTATAAGTGAGATTGTACGTCGGACAAATGAACAGGATCTGACAGTAGGTGAACTTCAATTGAACTTTGTTAAGAATGCCTGCGATGTAATACAGGAAGATTTAACAGACTTTTTCATAAGATGCGGTATGCTCCGGTCTGTAGATACTGAAATTGGTGATTATGGAGGTAACCGGCATTTAAGTATTTCTCAAAAGCAAGTAGAGGAAGTTATCCGTTATGCTTCTCGATATCCAAAACCTAAATCTCCGGTTATACATTATATAACAATGAATAGTGTCAAAGCTTTCCGTGAACAGTTACCTGTACAGGGTATAAAAGGAAAGGGGATTCGTGTGGAGGGTGAATCTTGTTATATTTCTCATGATATATGGAAGAATGTAGTGGTTTTTGAAGCCTATCAGGGAAGTAAATTGCAGCGTGTTTCTATGGTAGGTACGGGAACTGAGGACAATACTGAGACAATCGCATATTTTCCGAATGGATGCGACCGGTTAGTGGCTGTTTCCTGGGACGGTAGACGGAAGGATGTTTTTACATTATAGCTCTTTTAAATACTCATAACGAATCTAATCATGAAACATATTTATTCTTATTTATTCTTACCATTTCTCTTTTTTTTATTTGCATGTAGTGATACGGAAGAAAATTTGATTGATCCTTATTTGACTGTTGAGCTCGAAAATAATGTATTCAATGTACCTATTGAAGGAAAAACGGGAACTATAAAAATACATACCAATTTGTCTGATTGGGAATTGGTTCCTAAAATTTCAAGTGGATACGATTGGTGTAAAACTTCTATTGGTTTATCGGCTTCAGATATTCATTTACTGACATTTAATGTCGCTCCTAATGAAGAAGTGGGCAGGCGTGAGGCTGAGTTCGTTCTACGTGGTACAGGAGTTGAAAGTATACCTTTTCGAGTGGTACAGTTAGGTTCAGAACCGGAAATATTGGTAAACATTGAATCAAAACTTTTATCAAAGGAGGCACAAACATTTACTATGAAAGTGACAGCTAATGTAGAATATACCCTTCAGAATGAAGAAAAATGGCTGACATTGAAAGAAGGACCGGATACGAGAGGAATGGTGGAGTCGGAATATCAATATAGTGTGACTGCTAATATTGGTTTATCTCCACGTAGAGATATAATTCGAATAAATTCGGTTGAGCAAAGTGATGAACCTGTTGTGATAGAGGTTGCAGTAGAACAGGAAGCTGCAAACGTTGATGATGTTATTCCGGATGATATTAAGGTAAAGGTTGAAAGTGTTGGGATGATTCAAGGTACTGTTTATGGTGATGGAAAGTCGGGACCGGAAAAGACTATTGATGGTGATCTGAATACTCATTATGGATCGGGCACAAGTGCAAAACGGGAACCTATCATATTTGAGTATACACTGCAGGAAGGGACAGAAAAAGTTGATTATGTTATTTTACATCAAAGAAAAGCGGGAATAACAGTACATAATCAATTAACAAAAGGGGAAATAGCATATAAGTCTGCTGCGGTAACGGAATGGACTAAATGTGGTTCGTTTGATGAGTCAATAATAGTGCCGTCTATTCGGATGGATGTGAATGTGGTAAAACCTACTCATTTTCGTCTTACATTTGAACGTACACCAGAACCAAATCAAGGCAGTGTTGCTCTGGCAGAGTTTGAATGTTATCAGAAAGCAGAAGGTACTGATTTTGATCTGGCGGCTGATGCTGTTTATTTTGAAGGCAATGTTTTTTCTCAATTGAAACCTACGACTACCCAAGCTGACATTGTGAAAATCACTCATCCGATGATACGTGCCATTGCACAAGAACTTTTAGACAATACTTATCCGAGTGAGTTTCGGGTACGGACTTACCAGTCTTGTAAAAATCCGGTAACAGTTGGTGAAGGGTTGACAATTGGTAAAAGAAGTATTTGCGATAATCCGACAGGATTATTTTTTGAAAAGGATAAGAAGTATATTATATTTGTAGGAGACGAGATAGGTGATAAGACCCTAAACTTATATATCAAGGATTGGCGTGAAGGAGGCGAAAATCAGACTATTAGATTAAAAAGTGGTTTAAATACAATAATAACGACAGTAGACGGTACAGGGTATATACAGTATTGGACAGATATGGAAGTATATGAACCTGCCGTAAAAGTACATGTATGTTACGGTAATGAAATAGGATTTTGGGATGTACGTGCCGGACATACCAATGAAGATTGGAAACGTATTCTTAATTTAGCGAATATATGTGTCCAACGTTTGAATGTAACTAATGCTATGCTGGATGTTTTAGGTGAACGTGTTCAATTGATAAATACAGTTAATGCATTTAATACTTATTGTCCGGATGATATTATGAGTATAATGAATATGCATGATGAACTAATGCAGATAGAGTATATGATGATGGGATTAGTTAAAAACAATGCAGTTCCCCGAAATCGTATGTTGGGTGTGCGTTCATGGGGAGGATCCCCTAATTGGAATGGCACTTGTGCTAATTTTCCCAATAGTGAACAAGCTATGCTTGATAAAGGAGTTTTTCTTCAGAATATCTGGGTATTCGGGCATGAATTTGGTCATGGCAATCAAGTGGCTCAAATGAAAGGAGCCGGTTGGGCGGAAGTAACAAACAATATTTATGCGCAACAAGCCATGTATCAGATGAATAATGCTGCTTGTCGTTTGGAGCATACTGAATTTAAAAGGCAAGGTTATAATGATAAAGTAGTTGCCGATCGTTTTAATGCCTATTTGAATGATGCAATTGTGAAGAAAAAACCGTATTTGACACATGAAGGCGGACTTGTTAATGACCCTGAAAAAGGTGAATATTATAGTGCTGATCCGTTTGTTTCATTGGCTCCTCTTTGGCAATTATCTCTCTTTTTTATGTTAACAGAAGATGCTCCGTGGTCTAAACCTGATTTCTGGCCAGATGTACATTGGGCAGCTATTCACGATAATAATTCGGTATATACTTATGGCGAAAAATATGTAAATTTCATGAAACGTGCGATGGATGCATCAGAGATGAATTTGACCGATTTCTTTAAAAAGATGGGATTACTGCGGGAGATTAATATGAAAGTCGGGGATTATGGGCCGGCAAAGCAAATAACGATAACGAAAGAAATGGTAGGGGAGATAGAAAACTATGGTAAGAGTAAATCTCCGGTACCTACTCCTGTTATTTATTATATATCTGGAAATAGTCTGGATACATATAAAAAACAACTTTCTGTACAAGGAGTTTTTAATCAAGGGGTATCTAATGGTAATCTTTCGAAAACAGTTTCTCATTCGGTGTGGAAAAATGTCGTAGCATTTGAAACGTATGCTGGTAATGAGTTAGTTGAAGTTTGTATTGTCGGTACAGGAACTATAGATAATTCAAGTACATTTATTCGTTATCCCAAAGGGGCTACTCGTATTGAAGCTGTCTCTTGGGATGGTAAAAGAACTTTGGTTTGTGGTACAAGATAAATTTATATGTAAAGAAAAGTATGAATATATTAAAGTATATATGTCTTCCCGGATTGTTAGTTTCCGGTGACATTCAGACCGTCTCGGCGGTAGAAAGTAAAACTGATAAAAATCCGAATATATTGGTGATCTTGATTGATGATGCGGGTTATAATGACTTCGGATTTATGGGATCAAAAGAGATGCAAACTCCTAATATTGATGCTTTAACCAGTGAGGGAGTCGTATTTACCGATGCTCATGTGGCTGCGACAGTAAGCAGTCCCTCAAGAGCTTGTCTTATCACAGGGCGTTATGGACATCGGTTCGGCTATGAATGTAACTTATCGGACCGTACTAATGGCCTTCCTTTGGAAGAAGAAACGATTGCGGAAGTATTTAAAACGAATGGATATCGTACTGCTGCTATTGGTAAGTGGCATTTGGGAAGTAGGGATGAACAACATCCTAATAATCGTGGATTTGATTTGTTTTACGGTATGAAAGCGGGGGGACGTGATTATTTTTATAATGAAAAAAAGAGTGACCGTCCCGGTGATGAACGTAACCTGTTATTGAATGACAGGCAAGTGAAATTTGAGAAGTATTTGACTGATGCTTTCAGTGAAAAAGCGGTTGAGTTTATAAATGAAAGTTCTCAGCCTTTCATGATGTATTTGGCTTATAATGCGGTGCATACTCCAATGCAAGCAACCGATGAAGATATGGCTAAGTTTGAAGGGCATCCGAGACAAAAACTAGCTGCAATGACCTATGCACTCGACAGGGGCGTAGGCACTGTAATTCGTGGACTGAAAGATAGTGGGAAATTTGATAATACATTGATTTTTTTCTTAAGTGATAACGGAGGAGCCACTACCAATCAGTCTTCAAATTATCCTTTGAAGGGTTTCAAAGGAAATAAATTTGAAGGTGGACATCGTGTGCCTTATTTTGTAGTATGGAAGAATGGAATTCCTGCTGGCAAGCCTTATGATGGTTTGGTTTCTTCTTTGGATATTTTTGCGACAGCTATTGATGCGGCCAGTATATCGAAAACACGTAATAGATTGGACGGTGTATCATTACTACCTTACCTGAAAGGTAAAAAAGGGGAACCCCATAAAGTGTTATACTGGCGTAAAATGGATACACGTGCTATTCGTTCGGGAGATTATAAATTAATCATCACTCATGGGGTTGATTCTGTATTGTATAATATCCGAAGAGATCCTGAAGAGATGAATAATTTGATAAACAAAGAGCCGGATTTGTATCGTAAACTGGCGAAAAAATTGGCTAAATGGGAGAAAAATGAGTGTATTGAACCCTCATGGCTGGAAGAAGGCTGGCGAAAAATAACCAATAGGTATCATCAGCAGTTGATGCATAATGAGATTAAAACAGCTCAGGATTTATATAAGAAAAAATAGATAACTTATTAAGTATCCATAAAAAAAGAGACGGATGAGACATTTATATTTTCCGATATTGGCTGGTGGGTGTATGTTTGTATCAGCCTTACATGCACAGAACGAACGTCCCAATATTGTATTTATCATGGCTGACGATTTGGGTTGGAATGATCTTGGCATAACCGGAAGTGATTATTATGAGACGCCTAATATTGATAAACTGGCTTCTGAAGGGGTTTTCTTTGATAATGCTTATGCAGCGGCAGCCAATTCGGCACCGAGCCGTGCCTGTTTTATGACAGGTCTCTATACTCCGAGACACGGAGTATATACTGTGAGTCCTTCAGCGAGAGGAGATAAAACCAAGCGTAAATTGATTCCTATTACAAATACGGAGGACGTGCGGACAGACTTTGTTACTTTGGGAGAGGCATTAAAACAGCAGGGATATGTGTGCGGGCATATCGGGAAATGGCATTTGGGTAGTGATCTTGATGGCAGTAAAACCGGTCCCCTATCACAGGGATTTGATTATAATATAGCCGGCGACAGGGCCGGTTCACCTTACTCTTATTTTTACCCTTATTGTAGAAAGCAAAAGTGCCATTTGGGATTGGATGAGGGGAGTGAGGGAGAGTACCTGACAGATCGTTTGACAAGTGAAGCTATTAAATTTGTAGAACAGACAAAAGACAAGCCTTTTTTCCTCTATATGGCGCATCATGCGGTTCATACGCCTTTAAAGGCTCCCCAGACTTTGGTCGATAAATATCAGAAAAAGACTAAGGGGAAGTATCAGACGAATGCAATTTATGCGGCTATGGTAGAAAATCTGGATTGGAATGTAGGCAGGTTATGTCATGCTATTGACTCATTAGGACTCTCGGAAAATACGCTTATTGTCTTTTATTCTGATAATGGAGGTGCTGCGGCAGCAACCAATAATTTCCGGCTTAGAGGAGCCAAAGGAATGCCTTATGAAGGAGGAATCAGAGTTCCGCTTATAATGAAATACCCTCGTAAGATAAAAGCGGGAACAGTAGTTTCAGAACCTGTAACAGGAGTTGATTTCTATCCTACTTTAGTAGCATTGACTGGTGGAATACCGGATAACGGGCTTGATGGCGAGAATATTTTTGATCGGATGAAGAAAGGTACATCGAAAGTTCAAAGAGCGCTTTTCTGGCATTTTCCTGCTTATTTGGAAGGTTATCAGGGGCTTGGTAAAGATTTTAGAGCAACTCCATATTCCATCATCCGTTCGGGAGACTGGAAACTGATTTATTATTATGAAGATAAGTCAATGGAGCTTTTTAATTTGAAAAATGATAGAATGGAAAGGAATAATTTAGTTAATTTGCAACCGACTCTCGCAAAAGAACTGTATACCAGACTGATGAAATGGCTTATAGATACCCGTGCAGATATTCCGACAGAACTGAATCCTGCATATATAAAGGCGAAAAAACAATAACCCAATAACAATTATATTATGAAGAACTTTGATTTATGGATGAGTATCAGCGGCTCTTTGTTGATCGCAGCGCCGATTCAGGCACAGAAGAAAGCAAAAGAAAAACAACCTAACGTAATCTTTATTATTGCTGATGATTTAGGCTATGGAGATATGAGTTGTTATGGTGCCCATCGCGTTCAGACTCCTCATGTAGATGCATTAGCCAGTAGTGGTATTCGTTTTACGGATGCGCATGCGGTAGCTTCAACGAGTACACCGTCACGTTATTCTTTATTCACCGGACATTATGCCTGGCGTAGAAATGATACGGGAATTGCCCGTGGTGATGCAGGTATGGTTATCCGGCCGGAGCAAACTACGATTGCAGATATGTTTAAGTCTGCCGGATATACGACCGGAGCTATCGGGAAGTGGCATTTAGGCTTGGGGGATAAAACGGGTACGCAGGATTGGAACAAGAAAGTTAGTCCGGGGCCGGAAGATTTGGGATTTGACTACTCTTGCCTAATGGCTGCTACCGGTGACCGCGTGCCTTGTGTATGGATGGAAAATCAACAGGTGCTTAATTATGATCCATCGGCTCCTATTGAAGTAAGTTATACAAAGCCTTTTCCCGGCGAACCTACCGGAAAGAATAATCCGGAGTTATTGACAAATTTGAAACCGTCTCCGAATCATGGTCATAATCAGGCTATCGTTAATGGAATTTCCCGTATCGGATATATGAAGGGAGGAGGTAAAGCACTTTGGAAGGATGAAGACATTGCTGATACGATAATTGCGAAAACGGTAGGTTTTATCGAAAGAAATAGTGATAAACCTTTCTTCCTGTATGTAGGAACCAATGATGTGCATGTCCCTCGTTTTCCGCATCCTCGTTTTGTAGGCAAAAGCGGAATGGGGTATCGGGGAGATGCCATTCTTCAGTTTGATTATACGGTAGGTAAGATTCTGGAGGCATTAGAGAAACAGGGATTGCGGGAAAATACTTTAATTGTATTGAGTAGTGATAATGGTCCGGTGGTGGATGATGGCTATCAGGATCAGGCGGTAGAACTGTTGGGCGACCATCGTCCTTGGGGAAACCTGCGTGGAGGTAAATATAGTAATTTTGAAGCAGGTACTCGCGTTCCGTTTATTGTCAGCTGGCCTGATAAGGTGAAAAAAGGTAAAACTTCGGATGCTTTGGTGTCTCAGATTGATTTATTTGCTTCAATGGCTGAATTGGTGGGACAAGAGATGCAGTCGGGTGCCGGAGTAGACAGTCAGAATCAGTTGAAAGCCTTTTTGGGAACTGATCGTAAGGGACGTGATTATGTGATCGAAGCTTCTGGTTCTTTGTCTGTTTCAGACGGAGCCTGGAAATATATTACTCCGAATAAAGGGGCAGCTTTTATGAAACTGACAAGGACTGAGACTGGTAATGCTCCGGTAGATCAACTATACAATCTGAAAAAGGACAGAGGTGAGAAAGAAAATCTGGCTGAAAAATATCCGGAGAAGGTGAAAGCTATGAAAGCCATATTGGAACGGGAAAAAGCGAATACTAAGTAAGATAGGATATTCGGATGTTTAGGGATATGGCAAGGTGTAGGTAGAGAACCGAATTTTAATCATTGAATGTAATTATGTTTTTATTAAATCTTTTAGTAGCAGCCTCGGGAACGGTAGCAGGTTATCAGGAACGTCCTAATATTATTGTTTTTCTGGTAGATGATATGGGACTTATGGATACTTCCGTTCCTTTTCTGACAGACGGGAGCGGAAATCGGGTGAGGCATTCTTTAAATAATTGGTATCATACTCCCAACATGGAGAGGATGGCCGAACAAGGGATTTGCTTTTCTACTTTTTATGCGCAAAGTGTGAGTTCCCCTTCCAGAGCCTCATTGTTGACGGGGCAAAACGCAACAAGACATCGCACTACGAACTGGATTAATGCGGAAAGTAATAACCGTACTCCTTTCGGCCCTCCTGATTGGAATTGGAAAGGGCTGACGAAGGATATTCCGACCATGCCGAAAGTTCTGCAACAGGCTGGATATAAGACGATTCATATAGGAAAAGCTCACTTCGGCTGTATGGATAGCGAGGGTGAAAATCCGTTGAATCTTGGTTTTGATGTCAACATTGCGGGGTCGGGAATAGGACATCCCGGCAGTTATTATGGTGAGTGGGGATACGGTCATATTAAAGGTTCGAAAGCCAGAGCAGTACCCGATCTGGAGAAATATCATGGTACGGATACTTTCCTGAGCGAAGCCCTGACGATAGAGGCTAACCGTGAGATAGCTAAAGCTGTGGAAGAAAAGCGTCCTTTTTATTTGAATATGGCTCATTATGCTGTCCATGCACCTTTCCAGGCCGACAAACGTTTTCTGTCCCGTTATACAGACCCAAATAAGAAGGAACAGGCCAAGGCCTTTGCTACATTGATAGAAGGCATGGATAAGTCTTTGGGGGACATCATGGACCAACTTGAAAAATTGGGAATTGCGGAAAACACTTTGATTTTCTTTTTGGGAGATAACGGTGGAGACGCACCTTTAGGAGAAGAACGGGGATATGGTTCTTCCGCGCCATTGAGAGGAAAAAAGGGTACGGAGTTTGAAGGTGGTATGCGTGTGCCTTTTATTGTGAGTTGGGCAAAGCCCCGGAAAGGTAATAAATTTCAGAAGCGGTTACCTATTGAAGCCGGAGGTATGCAAAGCCAACTGGGAACGATCATGGATATTTATCCGACAGTTTTATCGGTAGCCGGATGTAAACTGCCTGCCGATTATGTAATAGACGGATTCGATCTAAAGAAGCAGCTAAGTGGAAAAGTCAATAGAAAACGTCTTGAAACGTTCCTTATGCACTTCCCTCACGCTCATCGCGGCAATTACTTCACAGTATATCGCGAGGGAGATTGGAAGCTGATTTACTATTATTCGCCGGAGACTCCGAAGCAACCGAAAGCGGTACTTTATAATCTGAAAGAGGATCAGGAAGAGAAAAAAGAACTTTCTTCTGTATTTCCTGATAAATGTAGGGAGATGATTCGTAATATGTCGTCTCGGTTGGAAAAAGAAGGCGCTCTTTATCCTATTGATAAACAAGGAAATGAGCTGAAACCTTTTGTTTATTTTTAAGATTCTCTTTTGTTTACCTCTAATTTTAAGTAAGTGAAAAATAATGAGTTATCGAAAGTTGTTGTTTGCTATATTGTTTCTATTGGCTATTGATTCATATGCTTCGGTAGTAACTGTTTCTACTCATGTGCATGATATGGAATTTCGAGACTTGGCAAGAAAATGGGATGAAGCAATACCGCTAGGAAATGCGACTATTGGTTCTTTAATCTGGCAAAAAGGAGAACGTTTGCGTATGTCCATAGATCGCAGTGATTTGTGGGACTTGCGGCATTCTAAAGAATTAGAAGGAGAAGGCTTCTCTTTTCATTGGTTGTACGAACAGCTTCAAAAAGGAGATTATACACCGGTACAGAGGCGGTTTGATAATCCATATAACGCTTATCCCGGCCCTTCAAAAATTCCGGGTGCGGGTTTGGAGTTTCCAATAGAACATTTTGGAGAGGTTGAAAAAGTGCATTTATATCAACGACAAGCTGTATGTGAAGTTGTATGGAAATCAGGAGTATCCTTACGCTGTTTTGTCCATGCCCAAAAACCTGTGGGTTGGTTTATATTTGAAGGGGTAGAAGCTGATTTTGAGCCATTATTAATTCCTCCTTCTTATAATGAAGAAGTAAGACATACCGCTGAAGATCATAGTCAACATAGTCTGTTCCGACTCGGATATGAACAAGGAAAAGTTGAACGGGCATTATCCGATAAATTTGTTTATAATCAACCTGGTTGGGGGGATTTTTCTTATTCAGTTGCAGTAAAATGGAAGCGGTTTGGAGAAAAAATAATAGGTGTATGGAGTGTTACCTCTTCTCTTGTAAAAGAAGAAGCATCACAAATTGTGGATGAGGCTATGAATGCCGGAATAGAGGCTTATTATCAGACTCACCAAAATTGGTGGAATATATTTTATAGCCGTTCGTCTGTCACATTGCCGGACAAGGTGATAGAAAAGCAATATTACAATGAAATTTATAAAATGGGGAGTATCTCTAGAAAAGACTCGTATCCGATATCTTTACAGTCTGTGTGGACAGCTGACAATGGGCAATTACCTCCTTGGAAAGGTGATTATCATCACGATTTGAATACACAATTGAGTTACTGGCCTTTTTATACTGGCAATTATCTGGAAGAAAGTTACGGATATTTACATACTTTGTGGAATCAACTGAAGGAAAATAAGAGATATACGAAAACCTATTTTGGAACTGAGGGGTTGAATGTTCCGGGAGTTTGTACTTTACTGGGACAACCGATGGGAGGATGGTGTCAATATTCATTAGGCCCAACTGTTTCCGCATGGCTTTCCCAGCATTTTTATTTATACTGGAAATATTCACAAGACCGTCAATTTTTAATAGACAGGTGTTATCCCTATTTGAAAGAAGTTGCTACTTATTTGGAGCAGTTTACTATAGTGAAAGATGGGATAAGAAGTTTACCTTTAAGTTCATCTCCGGAATTTAAAGATAATAGTATGGATGCTTGGTTTAGAGAGATGACGAATTTTGACCGTGCATTGGTTCGTTTTGCTTTTCGTGCAGCAGCTGAATTGGCTAGGGAATTAGGGCGAAAAGATGAAGCTGATCATTGGGAGAAACTGGAGGAAGAATTACCTGATTTTATTCTTGATGCTCAAGGGGGATTGTCTATTGCTGTAGGGCATCCATACGAACATTCTCATAGACATTTTTCTCATTTATTAGCAATTCATCCGTTAGGATTGCTTGATAAATCTTATGGAAAAAGCGATTCTCAAATTATTGATGTTAGTTTGAATACATTAGATAAATACGGGCCTGGCGGTTGGACCGGGTATTCGTATAGTTGGTTGGCAAATTTAAAGGCACGGGCTTTTGATGGCAACGGAGCTGCTAAGGCCTTACGTATATTTGCGGAGTGTTTTTGTTTAAGAAATGGTTTTCATGCAAATGGAGATCAAAGTAGAAGTGGTAAGTCCGGATTTACTTATCGTCCATTTACATTAGAAGGGAATATGGCTTTTTCCTCCGGGGTTCAGGAGATGTTATTACAAAGTCACAGTGGAGTTATTCGTGTTTTTCCTGCTATTCCGTCCGATTGGAAAGATGTTTCGTTTGATAAGCTACGTGCCATAGGAGCCTTTGTTGTAAGTGCCAGTTTAGAAAACGGAGATGTTTCTTTGGTTAAAGTTGTTTCTGAGAAAGGAGGCTTGTTGCGTTTGGTCAATCCTTTTAAAGGAAAATTCAGGATTGCTGGGAAAAAGAAGAAGATTACTGAAAAGAATGGAGTTCTTGAGTTAAAAACACGGGCGGGTGAAGAAATAACGTTAGAAAGAATTGGTTTGTGAAGGCTTTAATTTGAGGAATGCATGAAAAGAAGCTATAATATTAAAAGAACATCATTTGTATGTGTTGCTCTTTTGTTAGTAGCTTTGCCGGGTGTGGCAGAGAAGAAAAGAGAAGCAAGAGGCATATCTCAATGTTGTCGGAGATTATTTTAATGACTACAAAGAGGAAAAAATAGTAAATGAGAAATATCCGGAGGTCTTGCAGAGACTGAAAAACAACTTGAAAACATTTAAATAACTACATAAATAAATATGAAAAACTTGAATTTGACTTTTTATGCGTTCGCAGGCATTTCTTCGATGCCTGTTACTCTGTTGGCCGGACAGTTTCAACCGGAGAAGAAATCTATAGATAAACAACACCCCAATATAGTACTTATTGTTGCTGACGATCTGGGTTACGGAGATTTGAGTTGCTATGGGGCTGATGCAATACAAACTCCCGGTATGGACCGTATTGCTAATGAGGGTATTCGTTTTACTCAAGGATTTTGTACGGCGGCTACTTCTACCCCCAGTCGTTATTCGGTAATGACAGGCAGGTATCCCTGGACAAATCCGGATGCAAAGATATTGCCGGGGAATGCAAAGTTGATTATTGATACAGAGGCAATTACTTTGCCTAAGGTAATGAAACAGGCCGGATACATAACCGGTTCCGTAGGAAAATGGCATATCGGACTGGGGGATGGTAATGTGGACTGGAATAAAAGAGTATATCCGGGAGCTTCTGAGATTGGATATGATTATTCGTTTATTCAGGCAGCTACGAATGATCGGGTGCCTTGCGTTTTTTTAGAGAATAATAAAGTGATAGGGCTTGAGGCGGAAGACCCGCTTTATGTTGACTATCGGAAAAATTTTCCTGGAGAGCCTACGGGGAAAGATAATCCGGAATTATTAAGAATGCATCCCAGTGTCGGGCATGCCGGTTCGATAGTGAATGGAGTGCCCCGTATTGGTTTCCAAAAAGGGGGAAAGGCAGCACAATGGCGGGATGAGGATATGGCACAGTTATTTCTTCAAAAAGCGAAGCAATTTGTCGTAGATAATAAAGAGCGTCCTTTTTTTCTTTATTATGGCCTGCATCAGCCGCATGTGCCTAGAGTACCTAATGAACGTTTTATTGGCAAGTCGGGTATGGGGCCTCGCGGAGATGTTATTCTCGAAGCTGATTGGTGTGTTGATGAGTTTTTGAAAGAACTGGACCGGTTGGGACTGGCAGAAAATACGATTGTAATATTGACGAGCGATAACGGTCCTGTGTTGGATGATGGATATAAGGACCAGGCAGTAGAGTTGGTTGGTAAACACCGTCCGGCAGGTCCTCTTCGCGGTTGGAAGACGACGATGTATGACGGAGGAGTACGTGTGCCGTTTATGTTGCGCTGGCCCGCTATGGTAAAACCAGGAGTATCCGACGCTTTTGTTTGTCAGATGGATCTATTGGCTTCATTTGCCGGACTGTTGGGACAAACTTATCCGGATAAACTTGATAGTCGGAACACCTTGAAGGCTTTTCTGGGTAAAAGTAAAAAGGGTCGGGAAGAATTGGTAATTGAAGGTATGTTCAATTATGCCTATCGAAAAGGAGATTGGGCGTTAATACCTCCTTATCGTAAACAGACGGAATATCAACTTTATAATTTAAAAGAAGATATCGGGCAGAAGCATAACTTGGCTGATAAATATCCGAAAAAGGTAAAAGAGCTTACTGATGAGTTTGAAGCGCTGAAGCTGAGTACGGGTAAAAAAACTAGATTTTAATCGTTGAATATAAGTATGCTTTGATAAAAGATAAATAAGCTGAATCCTTATGTTTTTCTCTAAGTCGGTTCCTTTTTTGTATACCATTGTTTTCTTTGTTTAAGTTGGGTAAATAGTGAAAAAAAGTAATAAGAACAAAGAATATTTAAAAAAACGCCTTTTTGAATAGGGGTACAATGAACTGGTGTGTATTTATTATACATTAGCGAAATATTTCCGTAAATAAAGCGGAAGTATTGGAAAAACAAAAGTTGAGATAGAAATAAAAAGCAGTCTTATGTCTAATTCTAAATAAGTAAAACATGATTAAAAACCACTCTTTCTGTTTGCGAAAACTTAGATTTATCGCAGTGTTTTTACTCTTTTATCCGATTTCACTTCTTTCCATACAAGCATCTGAAAAGTCCGATATGAGTAATGTCGTTTCGAACACGGCTCAACAGACCTCGGGTATTCTTAGTGTGAAGAAAGTAAATCCGACAACAGTCGATGTGTTATTCTCCAATAATCAGCGGAGGACAATTGATTTTTACGGAGAGAATATCTTCCGTGTATTTCAGGATAATTCGGGAGGAATCATCCGTGACCCGGAAGCAAAACCTGAGGCACAGATACTTGTAGACCAGCCTCGTCGTCAAGTATCCAATCTGGCAATAGATGAAAAGGACGGCATTATAACATTGGCTACCGGAAAAGTCCGGGTCGAACTGAATAAACAGACAGGGCTGATGAAGGTCATCAATCTGGGAACAAATGCCTGTGTCATTGATGAAACTGCTCCTGTGGTATTCGAACCGAAGAAAGTAACTGTTACTTTGAAAGAGCAGCCGGATGAGTACTTCTATGGTGGCGGCGTACAGAACGGACGCTTCTCTCATAAAGGCAAAGTCATTGCTATCGAGAATCAGAATAGCTGGACCGACGGCGGCGTAGCATCCCCTACCCCTTTCTATTGGTCGACAAACGGCTACGGAATGATGTGGTATACATTTAAAAAAGGTGAGTATGACTTTGGCGCAACGGAAAAAAATGTTGTGAAACTATCTCACAATTCTTCCTACCTTGATATTTTTTATATGGTTAACGATGGAGCCGTTGCGTTGCTGAACGACTTCTATCAACTGACGGGAAATCCTGTTTTACTCCCCAAATTTGGTTTTTACGAAGGACATTTGAATGCCTACAACCGTGACTATTGGAAAGAAGATGAAAAAGGAATTCTTTTTGAAGATGGAAAACGCTACAAAGAAAGTCAGAAAGACAATGGTGGTATCAAAGAATCTCTGAACGGTGAAAAGAACAACTATCAGTTCTCCGCTCGTGCAGTGATCGACCGCTATAAGAGCCATGACATGCCCCTCGGCTGGCTGCTTCCCAACGACGGTTACGGTGCAGGATACGGACAGACCGAAACGCTGGACGGTAACATTGCCAACTTGAAAAGTCTGGGAGATTATGCCCGTCAAAACGGAGTGGAGATCGGACTTTGGACACAGTCAGACTTGCATCCGAAGGAAGGCGTAAGTGCTTTGCTGCAACGTGATATTGTGAAAGAGGTTCGTGATGCAGGCGTGCGTGTACTGAAAACAGACGTAGCGTGGGTAGGTGCCGGATACTCCTTCGGGTTGAACGGTGTGGCTGACGTAGGCCGTATTATGCCTTACTATGGAAATGATGCACGTCCTTTCATTATCTCTTTGGACGGTTGGGCAGGCACACAACGTTATGCCGGAATTTGGTCGGGCGACCAGACAGGCGGTGTGTGGGAATATATTCGTTTCCATATCCCTACTTATATAGGCTCCGGCCTTTCCGGTCAACCGAACATTTGTTCGGACATGGACGGAATCTTCGGTGGCAAGAATGAAACAGTCAATATACGTGATTTTCAATGGAAAACATTTAGTCCGATGCAATTGAATATGGACGGCTGGGGCGCCAATGAGAAGTACCCCCATGCTTTAGGCGAACCGGCCACATCCATAAACCGGATGTTCTTGAAGTTGAAATCCGAATTGATGCCTTACACATATAGTTTTGCCAAAGAGGCGGTAGACGGAATGCCTCTTATCCGTGCGATGTTCCTGGATTATCCCAGTGCTTATACGCATGGAACGGCTACCCAGTACCAGTATATGTATGGTACGGATTTCCTTGTAGCTCCCGTTTATCAGAAAACCCAGGTTGATGAGAAAGGCAATGATATCCGCGACGGTATTTATCTGCCCGCCGGCTCCTGGATTGATTATTTCAGTGGCGAGAAGTACGAAGGTAACTGTATTCTCAACAACTTCGATACTCCTATCTGGAAACTTCCCGTATTTGTGAAGAGTGGCTCTATCATTCCGATGACCAACCCTCATAATAACGTTAGCGAGATAGACAAGTCTCTGCGTATTTATGAGTTCTACCCGAACGGGCACACTGAAACCATAGAGTATGATGATGACGGTGTAACGGAAGCTTACCGCCGGAATAAATCAGTATCTACCCTGATTGAATCGGACGTAAACGACAAGAAGAACCGTCTTACTATCACCATTCATCCGACAGCCGGAAACTTTGACGGTTTTGTGAAGGATAAAAAGACGGAATTGCGTATCAATGTTACCGAAAAACCGAAGAAACTTGTCGCTAAGGTGAACAAGAAAACGGTGAAACTTATGGAAGTAACTACGGCCGAAGATTTCCTGAAAGGCGAGAACGTCTACTGGTATGAAGCTACTCCCAACCTGAATAAATTCGCTACTAAAGGCAGTGAATTTGAGAAAGTGGTCATTACAAAGAATCCGCAACTACGCGTTAAACTGGCTTCTGCCGACATTACGGTCAGTCAGGTTGTGCTGAACGTAGACGGTTTCCGTTTTGCGCCTGCCGATCGTTACCGTGTGACTACCGGTACTTTGACCATGCCGCAGAATGCACAAGTGACCGAAGAAAACCGCGAAGCATACACCTTGAAACCGACATGGGATAAGGTCGCTAATGCAGATTTCTATGAAATCGAATTCGACGGTATGCTTTATACGACTATCCGCAATACTTATTTATTGTTTGAAGGGCTGAATGCAGAAACTCCGTACTCTTTCAAAGTACGTGCTGTCAATAAAGACGGCGTTTCCGACTGGGCAACTATTCAGGTAACGACGAAGGCCAATCCGTTGGAATTTGCTATTCACGGAATCGAAGGTGAATCAACTGCCGCTTCTCAGGGAGGATTCGGAGTGAACCGTTTGTTCGACTTTGCCGAATCGGGAGACAACTGGCATACGAAGTACCGTGTGAATGCAATGCCGCTTGATCTGATTATCGACCTCAAGACGGTGAACCAACTGGATAAGTTCCACTACTTGCCGCGTACTGATGCCGGTAACGGTACATTATTGAAAGGTACGGTATATTATAGCATGGATAAGGAACATTGGACGGAAGCGGGTGCATTCGATTGGAAACGCAACGGTGATGTGAAGATATTCAGCTTCGAGTCCCGTCCTACTGCACGCTATATCAAACTTGCCGTTACGGAAGGTGTAGGAAATTACGGTTCCGGCCGCGAATTGTACGTATTCAAAGTGCCTGGAACAGCCAGCTACTTGCAGGGAGATATCAACAATGACGGTAAGATCGACCGCAACGACTTGACTTCTTATATGAATTACACGGGCTTGCGCCGTGGAGATTCTGATTATGAAGGATATATCAGCAAAGGGGATATAAACATGAATGATCTGATAGACGCTTACGATATCAGCGTGGTAGCTACTCAGCTCGAAGGTGGTGTCGGCAGAAAAGATACGCTTAAAGTATCGGGCTCTTTATCAATCAGCACCCCGAAACGCCTCTATCAGAAGGATGAAATCGTTGAAATCCGCGTGAAGGGTAATGACCTGAAAGCTGTGAATGCACTTAGCTTTGCATTGCCTTACGATCAGAATGACTTTGAGTTCGTTGGTGTAGAGCCGCTGAATATGAAAGCAATGGAAAACCTGACTTACGACCGCTTGCATACCAATGGAGTGAAATCGCTCTATCCTACGTTTGTCAATATAGGAAAGCAGGAAGCATTGAATGGTTCGGAAGAATTGTTTGTCCTGAAGCTGAAAGCGAAACGTAAAGTGAAGTTTGAATTGACTTTGAAAGACGGAATATTGGTTGATAAGGAACTGAGAATGCATCAATTCTAGTGATAGAAGCAGCATTCCTGAATCATTCAATCTATTTTTTCTTGTAAAATGGTTAGGGGAGCAAATAGTAGAGGCTGGAAATAAAAATCCGACTCTACTGTTTGCTCTGTTTTTTTAGAAAAAATAGAATCGGCTCTTTATATCAGTCTAGGATTTATTTCGTAGTTTTACGGACGTATTAGCAAGGAGTGTAACCTCAAATAGTAAAGATTGTATGGAATGTAGAATACGTCGGTGGCGGATAGAAGATGCCAATGACATTGCAGAGACGCTGAATAATAAGAAAGTGCTTGATAATTTGAGAGACGGCATTCCTTTCCCCTATACGGCGGAGGATGCGAAAGAGTTTATACAAGCGATGAATGCTGCCGATCCGGAAACTACTTTTTCATTTGCCATTACTGTAGATGACAAGGCAATAGGAAGTATAGCCGCGTTTCGTCAGAGCAATATACATTCGAAAACGGCTGAAGTAGGTTATTATATTGCAGAACCCTATTGGGGAAAAGGACTTGGAACGAGTGCCATCAGACAGATATGTGAGTATATCTTTTGCAATACCGATATCATCCGGCTCTTTGCGGAGCCTTTCGCACATAATATCGGCTCTTGTCGTATCCTTGAGAAAAGCGGCTTTCAGTTGGAGGGAACGCTGAGAAAGAATGCGGTGAAGAATGGCGTCGTTGTGGATATGAAGATGTATTCAATCCTGAATTGTGATAAGGCATAATCTTATCGTTTTTCTAACGATCGTACCATTTATTGATTCAGTACTGTTGAGAGCGATGTATAAGCGCGGATTATTCTTGAAAGTCTGGTGAAATAATGTTTGATTTAAGTAGCTTGTATGCCGTGTGTGCTGGACATATAGATCCGGCACGTAGGCCATATATACCCAACGCATTGGATCTATATGTCCAATACGTTGGATCTATATGCCCGATATACACGGTATATATCTCCTGTAATTAGTTGATAAACATCGCTATTTCACAATGCTTTCCGCTCTTTCCAACGCTATATTTATGTTCGGGCAGATGTTTTCTTTTCCCAGCAGTTCATAGAAGCCGGATTTCTCCAGCACTTTATGTACCTTATCATTTACTCCGGAAAGGATAACAGTTGTTTTTTCTTTCTGCGACATTTCACAAAGCACGGTCAGGTTGTGTATGCCTGTGGAGTCAATGAACGGAACTTTTCTCATACGGATGATACGTACTTTCGGGCGGTCTCCCAGTTGTGCCATGGTGTCTTCAAACTTTGTAGCGATACCGAAGAAATAAGGGCCGTTGATCTCATATACCTCTACGCCTTTCGGGATGATGAGGTTCTCTTCGTGCACGGCAATGTCCGATTCTTTGTTCGGGTCAATCTCGTCGGTGATGACAGAGATTTCGGTTGTCTCCATTACGCGTTTCATAAAGAGAACGCAGGCAATGATTAATCCTACTTCGATAGCAACGGTTAAATCGAAAATGACCGTAAGGAAGAAAGTGATAAGCAACACAGTGACGTCTGATTTCGGGTTTTTCAGTAAAGCCTTGAATACGCGCCAGCCGCTCATGTTATAAGATACAATGACTAACACGCCGGCAAGGCATGCCATGGGGATGTATTGTGCCAGCGGCATCAGGAAAAGCAGAATCAGGAGCAGGATTACTGCATGAATAATTCCGGCTATCGGTGTCTTGCCACCGTTGTTGATGTTCGTCATGGTACGGGCGATAGCTCCGGTAGCGGGGATACCTCCGAACAGAGGGGCTACGATATTTGCCGCGCCTTGCGCGATAAGCTCTGTGTTGGAATCGTGGCGGTCGCCAATCACACCGTCGGCTACCGTGGCGGACAGCAATGATTCGATAGCTCCTAATACGGCAATCGTGATAGCTACCGGAAATAATTCCCTGATAGCTTCCCAGTCTAGGGCGGGCACGACAGCGTCAGGCAATTCCGATTTGATAGTGAAACGGTCTCCTATCGTCTGGATGCAGTCGATTCCTCCGAAGGTTTTCATCAGATAGACGGCAGCAGTGACAACGACAATTGCTATCAGTGAGCCGGGAATTTTTTTTGAGAACTTGGGGGTAATGGCGATGATAATAATGCTGACAACGCTCACGATAGTGTTCCACCAGTTGACCGTATCGAAGTGACGGAAATAAATCATCCACTTCCCGACGAAATCTCCCGGCACTTTCTCCTCTCCAAAAGATAAACCGAAAATATCGGCAATCTGGGTAGTGAAAATAGTAACGGCGATACCGCTGGTAAATCCGACAATGATAGGATAAGGGATAAACTTGATGACTGCACCGAGTTTGAAGACTCCCAGTAATACAAGCAGTACACCTGCCATGAGCGTGGCTACAATCAGTCCGGCTTCACCGTATTGCTGGATAATGCCGTAGATGATAACGATGAAAGCACCTGTCGGGCCGCCGATCTGGACTTTGCTACCTCCCATTAGGGAGATGATAAATCCGGCGATGATAGCGGTGATAATACCTTTTTCGGGCGATACTCCCGAGGCGATACCGAAGGCGATAGCCAATGGAAGTGCCACGATACCTACGATGATGCCGGCCATTAGGTCCGCCATAAACGTTTCTTTCGAGTAATTCTTCAGACAAGAAACCAGCTTGGGTTTAAATTCAAATAGCTTCATTTTTATGAGTTGTTATACGTGTAATCTGACCTTTTTGCAAAGTAGAGGTTGCAAAATTATATAAAATAATCGAAATAAGTATGTTCTCCAGCATATTATTTGTCTGTTGATAGATTTCATCAATGAACTGATAGTTTTTATTCATAAAGAAAAGTCGGTTTATTACGAACAATTCGCTTATATTTGCGTTATAAATAGTACGACAAGTTACGTTTGGTAATTACCAATTTAAAATATAGATTAGAATTATGGCTAAAAGTATTAAAGGAACTCAGACAGAGAAGAATCTGTTGACTTCATTTGCAGGAGAATCACAAGCAAGAATGCGTTACACTTATTTCGCAAGTGTGGCTAAAAAGGAAGGTTACGAACAGATTTCTGCTATCTTCACTGAAACGGCTGATCAGGAAAAAGAACATGCAAAACGTATGTTTAAGTTTCTGGAAGGTGGTATGGTTGAAATTACTGCCAGCTATCCGGCCGGTGTAATCGGTACTACACTCGAAAACCTTCGCGCTGCCGCTGCCGGCGAGCATGAAGAATGGTCACTGGATTATCCTCACTTCGCAGATGTAGCAGAACAGGAAGGTTTCCCGATGATTGCTGCTATGTACCGCAACATCTCTATCGCTGAAAAAGGTCACGAAGAAAGATATCTGGCTTTCGTGAACAATATCGAAAATATGACTGTATTCGCTAAAGAAGGCGAAGTGGTATGGCAATGCCGTAACTGCGGTTACATCACCGTAGGTAAGGAAGCTCCTGAAGTTTGTCCGGCTTGCCTGCATCCGCAAGCATATTTCGAAGTGAAGAAAGAAAACTATTAATCCGCGTCTACCGGATTAATTGGATAAAGAAAAATGAGGCTGACTTGTTAATCAGCCTCATTTTCTATTTATTTCGGATACTGTCTTTGTAAATGGTAATTGTCCGTTCTCCTGTCGAATCATTCTTGATACTAGTTACATCTCCCCGTGTGGTGAAATATACATAGTTTCCCATATCAAAAAAACGGTAGACTTTTATTCCGTCGTGCTCAAACAGATAACTTACTTCGTAGGTTCTGTTGTTCTCGGATTTCCCACTTTTTAGTGGGATGCCTGTATAACAGGAAGCTAATCCTATCATACAGAACAAAGAAATAAAGAGTTGAGCTAATGTTTTCATAATTATTTCTTTGCGTGCGGATAATCTATCGTGTAATGCAATCCGCGGCTTTCCTTGCGTTCCATTGCCTGGCGCATAATCAGATAGCCGACATTCACCATATTGCGCAATTCACAGATTTCTCTGGAAGCGACACTACGTTTGAACAGGCTTTCAGTCTCTTCGTAGATAATGTCCAGTCTGTCCCAGGCACGTTTCAAGCGAAGGTCGCTGCGGACAATACCTACATACGTACTCATAATCTGATTCACTTCCTTCATGCTCTGTGTGATGAGTACCATTTCTTCCGGTGAGCGGGTACCTTCATCGTTCCATTCGGGGATGTTCTCGTTGTAGGAATATTGGTCGATGACTTGCAGACTGTGCTTGGCAGCTGCATCGGCATATACCACGGCTTCAATCAAAGAGTTGGAAGCCAGGCGGTTACCGCCGTGCAGTCCTGTGCAAGAACACTCTCCTACTGCGTATAGACGCTCGATAGAAGACTGTCCGTTCAGGTCTACCAGGATACCGCCGCAGAGATAATGGGCGGCCGGAGCTACCGGGATATAATCTTTAGTGATGTCGATGCCCAGACTCAGGCATTTCTCGTAGATATTGGGGAAATGTTTCTTTGTTTCTTCCGGATCTTTGTGGGTGACGTCCAAATAAACATGATCGTCTCCGCGATTCTTCATCTCGTTGTCAATGGCACGTGCCACGATGTCGCGCGGGGCAAGCGAGAGACGCGGGTCGTATTTCTGCATGAATTCCTTGCCGTCCATAGTACGGAGTACGCCACCGTAGCCGCGCATTGCTTCCGTAATCAGGAAAGAAGGACGGTCACCCGGATGATAAAGGGCGGTGGGGTGGAACTGTACAAATTCCATATCTTTCACCGTACCTTTGGCGCGGTAAACCATAGCGATGCCGTCTCCCGTGGCGACTAGCGGATTGGTTGTGGTCTTGTAGACGGCTCCCACTCCACCGGTGGCCATCAAAGTCACTTTGGCAAGATAGGTATCTACTTTTCCGGTCTTCGGATCGAGGATATAAGCACCGTAGCATTTGATGTCCGGTGTCTGGCGGGTAACGGTAACTCCCAGATGATGTTGGGTCAGGATTTCAATAGCAAACTGGTTCTCGATTACCGTGATATTGGGATGCCGTTGCACGGCTTTGATCAGGCTATCCTGTATTTCAGCTCCCGTATTGTCTTTGTGGTGAAGGATACGGAATTCAGAGTGTCCCCCTTCGCGGTGCAGGTCAAATTCGCCTTTCTCATTTTTGTCGAAGTCCACTCCCCACTTGATTAGTTCCTCAATTTGTGCGGGAGCTTCACGCACTACTTTCTCCACTGCGGCACGGTCGCTGATCCAGTCGCCGGCGTTCATGGTGTCTTCAATGTGTTTGTCGAAATTGTCTACCAGCAGGTTGGTCACAGACGCTACCCCACCTTGTGCGAAGTACGTATTGGCCTCTTCCAGCCCACTTTTACAGATAAGAGCAACTTTACCTTTGTGCGCCACTTTCAGCGCAAAACTCATACCGGCAATTCCGGAGCCGATAACGAGGAAATCGAATTTTCTTACCATAATTTTGTTATTTCTCACCGCAAAGCTACAAAATAAGTTACTTCGTTGTACTTTTCGTTGTCACTAATTCATAAAATTGCTACCTTGCAGGCAAAAATCTGACAAAATGAATCGAATTTTTCATGCCCGCATCGCCTGGTACCAGTATTTCCTCTTGGCAGTGCTTACTGTAAATGCCGTCGGTGCTTTGTGGTGTAAATATATCTTGCCGGCTGTGCTGTTTATGCTCATGCTGATTGTAGTGATCGAACAGATTATACATACCGCCTATACGGTCACTACGAACGGAAATATTGAAATATCCCGTGGACGCTTTATCCGTAAGAAGGTAATTCCTATTTCCGAAATTACGACTATACAAAGGTACCGTTCTATGAAATTCGGGAGTTTCTCGGTGACCGATTACATATTGATAGAGTATGGGAAAGACAAGTTTGCTTCCGTCATGCCTGTCAAAGAACGGGAATTTGTTGAACTGATTGAAAAGAAAATGAACTAAATAATTTATTTACTATGAAATACCAAGTGATTATTATCGGCGGTGGTCCTGCGGGATATACGGCTGCCGAATCTGCCGGCAAAGCCGGTTTGAGTGTATTATTGATTGAAAAGAACAATCTGGGCGGTGTCTGTCTGAACGAGGGATGCATCCCGACTAAGACTCTGCTCTATTCGGCAAAAACTTATGATAGTGCAAAGCACGCGTCGAAGTATGCGATAAACGTATCCGAAGTCTCTTTTGATTTATCCAAGATTATTGTCCGTAAGAGCAAAGTGGTGCGTAAACTGGTATTGGGGGTGAAGGCGAAGTTGGCTTCGAACAATGTCGCGATAGTATCGGGAGAAGCACAAATCATAGATAAGAATACAGTCCGCTGCGGTGAGGAGACTTACGAAGGTGAGAACCTGATACTTTGCACCGGTTCGGAAACCTTTATTCCCCCTATTCCCGGAGTGGAAACGGTGAATTACTGGACGCACCGGGACGCGTTGGATAATAAAGAACTGCCCGCTTCTCTGGCCATTGTCGGTGGCGGAGTGATAGGAATGGAGTTCGCTTCTTTCTTCAATAGCTTGGGCGTGCAAGTGACGGTAGTCGAAATGCTGGATGAGATTCTCGGCGGAATGGATAAGGAACTTTCTGCTCTGTTGCGTGCGGAATATGCAAAGCGAGGCATTAAATTCCTGCTTAGTACGAAAGTTGTCGGCCTGTCGCAGACGGAAGGAGCTGCTGTTGTCTCTTATGAGAATGCGGAAGGAAGTGGCAGTGTGGTAGCGGAGAAGCTGTTGATGAGTGTCGGCCGTCGTCCTGTGACAAAAGGTTTCGGGCTCGAAAACCTGAATTTGGAAAAGACAGAACGTGGGGCTGTCAAAGTGGATGAGAAGATGCAGACCTCCGTGCCTGGTGTTTATGTTTGCGGTGACCTGACCGGATTCTCCTTGCTGGCTCATACAGCCGTTCGTGAAGCAGAGGTGGCCGTGCATTCTATTTTGGGAAAAGAAGACACTATGAGCTATCGTGCCATTCCGGGGGTTGTCTATACCAATCCGGAGATTGCCGGGGTAGGTGAAACGGAAGAATCTGCTTCAGCAAAAGGCATTACTTGTCAAGTCATAAAGCTCCCAATGGCTTATTCCGGTCGTTTTGTAGCAGAGAACGAAGGAGTGAACGGGGTTTGCAAGGTGCTGCTGGATGAACAGGAGCGGGTGATTGGAGCGCACGTGTTGGGTAACCCGGCTTCAGAGATAATAACCCTTGCAGGAACGGCCATTGAACTTGGGTTGACGGCGGCGCAATGGAAGAAGATTGTCTTCCCTCATCCAACGGTGGGTGAGATATTCCGGGAAGCATTGTAATCCGGTACATACCATAAAAAGATATATATGAGAAAATATATAATTGTTCCGGTTTTCTTGGCGGTGGTGCTGGTGATGATGTGTCATTGTACATCCGACCGGAAAGCAACAGTTCCGGCAAACGAATATTTGATTCAGGGAGAGCTGGCAAATCTTTCGGATAGTATAGTGATAGGGCTGTATGTGGATGAAGGAAACATTTTCAACCTTGTGGCGAGAGATACGCTTCTGAATGGCAAGTTTTCTTTCCGGGATACTGTCTCTGTTACAAAGAAAATGCTGATAATGTCTGATAATAAGGGATTCCCGGGCACATGGCTGGAAGTATGGATAGCGCCGGGGGAGTATATAGAAATCAAAGGAGAGGACAAATTACTGAAAACCTGGGAAGTGGTGAGCGATATCCCCGAACAGGCGGAAGAAAATCGCTTTACGGCTTGTGCAATGGCTCAGCAAAAAGAACTGATGCAGCATTTGGCGGCCGAATATGACTGGCAGCGGATGATGTTTATAGACCATGCAGGCGATCAGGAATTTGAAAAGAAAGGCTGGGCAAAGATAGACTCTATCCGGAAGTTGACAACGCCTTTACAGCAAGAAATCTGGAAAAAGGAACTTGAATATATGAAAGAGGCGCCTATCTCTAAAGTGTGGATAGATAAGCTGCTGCTATATGCTTCTATGATGAAATACGAAACTGTCATGCCTTATAAGGAAGAAGTGAAGAGCTTGTATGCTCGAATGCCGGAAACCGAGAAGCAAACGGATGCCGGACAGGAGATTACGGCCTATATTTATCCTCCTTCTGTGGCAGGAATAGGAGATATGATGGTTGACGGAGAACTATATGACGTGAATGACTCTCTCCGCCATATATCCGAATTTGCGGGACGATTCATTTTGCTGGATTTCTGGAGTAGCGGATGTGGTCCTTGTGTGGAGTCGATCCCGGAAATGGAGAAGGTCATAGATACTTATAAGGATAGAATGACCGTGATTAGTATCAGTGAAGACCCGAAAGCACGCTGGAAAGAATATGTTAAGACGAAAGGAATGGGCGGCAACCAGTGGAATGAACTTCGCAGAGGCCGTACGGGACTTGCTGTGAGTTATCAGGTGAAAGGGATTCCTCATTATGTGCTTATTGCTCCTAGCGGGAAGATACAAGATATGTGGTCCGGTTATGGTTCCGGTTCACTTCTGGAAACGGTGAAGAAGAATCTGAAATAGTAGAAAAGAGACTGACTAAAAAGTCAATAGTATCTTCATTCTCCTCCTTCTGGAAGGAGGAATACCCGTAGGGGGAGGTGGTAGGTAGATGCATAAATCATTTATTATCAGCATTGTGCATCCACCTGTCACCCCGGCTTTCAGATACCCTCTTTTGTTTTTTGTCAGATTTTAGACTTATTCAGTTGGGAAGTGCTATATTTGCGGGTGTGATTCGATTCATAACCTGTATTGTATGAAGAAAGTTCTTTTATTAGTTGCGTTGTCCGTCTGTCTGTTGCCGTTGTGGGGACAGCGGGATTTCTCCCAAATAGACTCACTTATCAAAAAGATGCTTCCCGAAGCGTCCGAAGTCGGCATATCCGTTTATGACCTGACGGCGAAAAGGCCGTTGTATAGCTACCGTGCAGACAAGCTCTCCCGGCCTGCCTCTACCATGAAACTGTTGATGGCCATTACCGCTCTCTCCCGTCCTGATGCGGATGAGCCTTTCCGCACGGAAGTATGGCACGATGGTGTGATAGAGCACGATACACTGCAAGGCAATCTGTATGTAGTAGGGGGATTTGACCCCGAATTTGACAGTCAGGCAATGGATTCGTTGATAGAGGAAGTGATGACTTTTCCTTTCTCCGTGATTAACGGGCAGGTGTATGGCGACGTTTCGATGAAAGACTCGCTCTATTGGGGGCATGGCTGGGCTTGGGACGATACTCCTGCAGGTTATCAGCCTTACTTGTCTCCGTTGATGTTTTGTAAAGGCACGGTACAGATTTCCGTGTTTCCTTCCGCTGTGCAGGGAGATACGGCAAGCATATCCTGTAAACCGGTTTCTTCCTATTATACCCTGACGAACCGGACAAAGACACGTACTTCCTCTGCTGGAAAGTTCTCCTTCTCAAGAGATTGGTTGAGGAATGGAAATAATCTGGTTGTTTCGGGCAATGTTACCTCCATTAGAAAGGATGATATAAACATCTATGATTCTTCCGCTTTCTTTATGCACACTTTCCTCGAGCGTCTTCGGGGGAAAGGTATCACGGCTCCCCAATCATACGGATTCGCCGAATTACCCCGTGACAGTGTGCAAGTGGAACGGATAGCCTGTTGGAATACTTCCGTGCAGGAAGTCTTGAACCAACTAATGAAAGAGAGCGATAATCTGAATGCCGAAGCATTCCTCTGCCGCCTTGGCGCGCAGGCGACAGGGAAGAAGCAGGTGGCTGCCGAAGACGGAATCGTCGAGATCATGCAGCTCATCCGCCAGCTGGGACACAACCCGAAAGAGTATAAGATTGCGGACGGTTGCGGACTCTCCAATTACAACTACCTCTCCCCCGCCCTGTTGGTTGACTTCCTGAAATATGCATATTCCCGGACAGAAGTGTTCCGTATGCTATACAAGTCTCTTCCCGTAGGCGGCATAGACGGTACGTTGAAAAACAGGATGAAAAGCGCAGCCACATTCCGGAATGTTCATGCCAAAACGGGCTCGTTCACAGCTATCAATACACTTGCAGGCTATCTGAAGATGAAGAACGGACATGAAGTGGCCTTTGCCATAATGAACCAGAATGTGCTTTCGGCTGCAAAGGCCAGAGCCTTCCAGGATAAGGTGTGCGAGGTGATTATCGGGCGTTAGGCGCTCTCTCTGCCTATCGGCTTATAATGTCACCTCAATGGCGGCAGGATAGATGCGCTGCGGATCAAAGAATGCGGCACAACTGTTCACCATATTCTTCAGGTCCGGCTTTAGCTTTCCCTGAAAAGCCTGTTTCCCATTCACTGTAACAGTGATTTCCTTCTTCAAGTCAACCAGCTCATCACAGAGATAAATAATCACTTTCCCTTTGGCGGCAGGCGTGTAATTCTTCCTGAACTTCATTTCAATGCCCCACCTCGGATCTTTCTGAACGGTCTCATAAACGACATTATCCACATTCAGTGTGATGTGGTTGTCCGTAATGCTCATTTCGTAGCGGGTACGGGCATTGATATCGTCATTCGGGCGCTCTTTGACAAAGAGATTGTAGAATCCTTTGCGGTGCAAGCCGTCCATTTCAAAGTCTTCCCAGTAGACATATTTCGGATAAGGGTTGCGGGTATACTGTTTCAGCCACGGAGTGGTGGGACGATAGTCGATAGAATGCCCTTTGCCGGGGATTAGCTCTATGTGATGCTTGTATAGTCCGGGATGCAGACCTTGCAGCCGTTCAAATTCCTCCTTCACGTAGCCGGTGAGGATGTTCCGGTAGAAGCCGCGGTCGTCGGCACCGGTCCGCAGGGAGAAGGCGATGTGAGCACAGTTTTCGGCAGGGGCGTTCTTCAAAGGTTCTCCGCCTGCCATGGGACCTGCCCCGGCCAGGTAGTCGGCGTAGAAAGAGGCAAGACGCTGGCTGCCGTATCCACCTTCGGATATTCCGAAGATAAACAGTTTATCCGGATTGACGTGTCCGGATACTAGTGCCTGGCGGAACAGTTTCTCCCAAGCGTATTGCTTGGCTTTCTGCCACCAGCGATAGTAACCTCCTTCGTTGGGGATTTGCGGGATAAAGTAGACGGAAGGAGCGTCGTCAAAACGCGAACAGATGTTCAGGCCGGTTTTCCATTCCGCCTGTTTGGGACCGGAACCGTGTATGTAGAGATACATCGGATAACCGTCTGCGGGTTTTTCCGCGCCCTTGCTCCCCCAATAATAGGGCATGATAGCGTTGGGTTCCAGTTCTTTGGGGAGGTGCCATTTTCCCTTGCTGGAAGCGGATAATGTATCCAGGGCGATTAGCTTTTCTTCGTCCAGCTCATCGTTGGCTGTTTTCCAAGCTTCCCATACCAATTGGCGGTAGGCCGATGCTTTGAGAAGACTGAATGACTGGTGCTTTTCATATAAAGGCGTTTCTCCACGGAGATAGTCGTTGAAATAGCATTCGATATTTTTCCGGATTTTATCAGCAGGACCGGCTACTGCTTGCAGCCTGCCGCTCCCTAATATAATAAGGAGAAGCAGACTGTGTACAGCTATCTTTTTCATATTCTTTTTATATTCAGACTTAGGTGAATAGAAAATCGGAATATTATCGGGCGTATTCGGTCCAGTTAGTGTTCTTCATATCACCGCTCTTGGCAAGTTCTGCGTGCATGCCCAGTGCAGCCTGAATAGCGTGCGGAGTCTGTGCCTTGCCGCCGGCCAGTTTGAGGTAATCCCAAAGTAACTGTTTGTAGTCGGGATGTGCACAGTTTTCGATAATGGCCTGTGCACGTTCTTTCGGGCTCTTGCCACGAAGGTCGGCAACACCTTGTTCGGTGATAACGATATTCACGGAGTGTTCGCTGTGGTCGAGGTGGGAAACCATTGGCACGATAGCGCTGATCTTACCTTCCTTAGCTACTGACGGGCAGGTAAAGATAGAGATATAAGCATTGCGTGTAAAGTCGCCCGAACCGCCGATACCGTTCATCATCTTCGTACCGCCGATATGAGTTGAGTTTACGTTGCCGTACAGGTCGACTTCGATTGCGGTATTGATAGAGATAACACCGAGACGGCGTACTACTTCCGGGTTGTTTGAGATTTCCGACGGGCGGAGCACCAGTTTGTCGCGGAAGAAATCCATGTCATTGTAGATACCTTCCAGACAGTCGTTGGTGACAGTCAGCGAGCAGGCGCTGCCGAATTTGATACGTCCTTCACGAATCAAACCGATCACGGAGTTCTGAATAACTTCAGTGTACATTTCGAATGCGGGAATCGTTTTGTCACGTCCCAGCGCACCGAGTACGGCGTTGGCGATGTTTCCTACGCCCGACTGCAACGGCAGGAAGGTCGACGGGATGATACCGCGTTTCATATCTGCGGCAAGGAAGTCGGCAACATTCTGTCCGATTTTGTCG